>JFJP01001817.1_pt1 | contig 26938 bp, 22 predicted proteins | sample 431651 | NCBI WGS metagenome assembly JFJP01 (sample SAMN02602958, study PRJNA72255) | Microbial mat metagenome, whole genome shotgun sequencing project. | biome: fresh water; feature: sink hole; material: water; isolation source: purple microbial (photo- and chemosynthetic) mats found in...
ATCAGGAAAAACGACAGATGCGGCATGCCCGGGATAATGCCCATCAAAGCCAGGATACCGGCGGTCAGGAACAAAGTTTGCGGTCGGCCGAACAACTGGCCGGTCAGCTGCTCGCTCAAATCCTGGTCGCTGGAGACGCGTGACACCACGATGCCGGCGGCGGTGGAAATGACCAGCGCCGGAATCTGCGCCACCAGACCATCACCGATGGTCAGCAGCGTGTAGTTGCTGCCGGCGGCGGCAAAACTCATGTCGTGCTGCACCATGCCGACAATCAGGCCGCCGATAACATTGATCAGCATGATGATGATGCCGGCCACGGCATCGCCGCGGACAAACTTCGACGCACCGTCCATCGAGCCGTAGAAATCGGCTTCCTGGGCAATCTCCGCCCGCCGCCGCCGCGCTTCGTCCTCGCCGATCAAGCCGGCATTGAGGTCGGCGTCAATCGCCATCTGCTTGCCCGGCATGGCATCCAGAGTGAAACGCGCGGAAACCTCGGCGATCCGCCCGGCGCCCTTGGTGATCACCATGAAGTTGATCAGCACCAGAATAATGAAAACGACCAGACCGACTGCGTAGTTGCCACCGACCAAAAAATGGCCGAACGCCTCGATCACCTTGCCCGCCGCATCGGTGCCGGTATGGCCTTCGAGCAGCACGACGCGAGTGGAGGCCACGTTGAGTGACAGACGCAACAAGGTGGTCAGCAGCAACACCGTCGGAAACACCGAGAATTCCAGCGGCTTCGTGGTGTAAAGGCTGATCAGCAGCACAATCATCGCCAGCGCGATGTTGAAGGTGAACAACAGATCGAGCAGAAACGGCGGCAATGGCAACACCATCATCGCCAACACCATGATCACCAGAATCGGCGCGGCCAGCTTCTGCATTTGCGATCCACGCGGCAACAGCATTGCTTGCGCCATCAAGTCGCCTCAAGCCGGGTGGCGGGATCAAGTTTCGCCGGTACTTGCCAGTCGCTCGGCAACACTGGGTTGAGGGACTGATTGAGTTGATAAACATAGGCCAGCACTTGCGCGACGGCAGTAAACAAGGTGCCGGGAATCACCTCGCCAACTTCGACATGACGATGCAGCGCCCGCGCCAGAGGCGGCGCTTCGACGATCGGCACGCGATGTTCACGCGCCAACTCCTTGATCCGCTCGGCCACCAGTTGCGAACCTTTCGCCAGCACAACCGGCGCCGACATGCCCTTTTCCTCGTACTTGAGCGCCACGGCAAAGTGCATCGGATTGGTCACCACCACATCCGCCTGCGGAATCGCCTGCATCATCCGACGCCGTGCCACCTCGCGTTGCAGCGACCGGATGCGCGCCTTGATTTGCGGATCGCCTTCGATTTCCTTGCCTTCCTGGCGGACTTCTTCCTTGGTCATCCGCAAGCCGTGGTGATAGTTCCATAACTGGAATGGCACATCGAGCAGCACAATGAAGGCAAACGCCGCCACCGAGGCCAGGAAAGTGAACAACGCGATCTGCCCAAAATGCACCACGGCGGATGCCAGCGGCTCGTTTGCCAACGCAAGAATACCGTCATGCTGATGCCAGATCATCCAGCCCGCGACACCGGCGATCAGCCCGCCCTTGAGCAGCGCCTTGACCAGTTCAGCCAGCGAATTAAGCGAAAACATGCGGCCAATGCCGGAAATCGGATTCAGTTTCGAGAAGTTGAATTCGAGCGCCTGCGCCGAGAACACCCAGCCCGACAGCATCAGATTGGCCGCCACAGCGGAGACCACGACAGTAATTGCCATCGGCATATAAAGCCAAACACCATCGATGCCCGCTTCCATCAGATTGCGCCCCATCATTGAGGCATTGACGATATCGGCACGATCAAAACTCAGGGAGTTGCGCATCAGGCGATGCAAGCCCTGATACATGAAAACCCCTAGCATCGCGATGACCGAGGCACTCGCCAGCAACACGGCAAGTGTCGCCAGTTCACGTGAACGCGGCACATTGCCACGCTCGCGAGCCTGCTCCAGCTTGCGCGCCGATGCTGGTTCTGTGCGTTCGAGATCGCTGTCTTCCGCCATCCTCGGGTCCGGCGGAAAGCCGGCTCGGGGTTATTTAAGTGGGCGCGAGTTTAGCACGCGAGAAACCGCCTGAATGCCGCGCCGGCGCGCTGAATTCAAGCCGTTTCAGGACAACACCGGGTCCGATCAGGACCGCCGCGATACCCCTGCCAGTTTAATAAGCCAACTGCGGAATCACATCGAGCACAGCATGCGTATCCCGATTCACCAGGATCACATCAGCACCGAGGGTCAAGCGTGTGTAGGGTGCCGGTAAATAGGGCAACAACTTGTCCAGTTCGGTTGGCAACTTGTTCGGGCGCAGGCCCGTGTCGAGCAGGTCGCCCGGCTTGATCTGCTGTGCCGGAATCGGGTCGGATCGCTTCCGATCAATACCCTGCGAATAAAACCTGATGATCGTTTTACGATCTGTTTCCGAAAAAAGCATCCCGGCGACTTCCGGCTTGGCAGCCGGCTTTGTCGCACATCCCGTGATCAGCAAACTGGCCAGTACAAGAAAATCCCGACGTTGCATGACGCCCCCTCTGGTGACATGGACAAGGAGGTTCTGTTTACCAAAAGGCGTCGCGCGAAACTTTGAGCAGTATCAATAAGTTGACGAAAAACCACAGATCGTTGTCACCAACCTGAACATTCAGGCTTGGCGGGCAAACCGGCTTGAAGTGCGATTCAGGCCTTTCGGTGCTCACCTGGCGCGCATTCTGTTGTTCTTGGCGTTGTGCTCAAGTTCGCACAGCCCGAGCGCTTCCATCAGCGGAGGAATGTAGACGCCGAAGCGACCACGCAGGCCTTTCTTCAAGCCATACCAGCCGCCGACCGGATTCGACTCCGAGCGACCCCAACTTTCGACAGAGCCTTCTTTGGCAGGCTTCTGTTCATCGGTTCCACCGAGTTCGACCCAGTCTCCAGCTTGCTTGAGCATCGCGTGCAAGTCATCGATACACCTTGCGTCATAGTGGAGAACCGTACTTCCCACGGTACAGACAAGTATCTTTTTGCCATTTTTCTCGTCCGTGTGCATCGTGTACTCGGACGTCCCAGGCGGAGTCTTGAGCTTCCAAGGATTGTCTTTGGATCGAATGAGCTGAGTTTCCATGGTTTTCCTTTCGTATGAGAAAAGGGAACGCTGGCTATTGGATGGCCAATCGAAAAAAACTGCCGTTCAGGTTGCGCAAGTTAGATTCAGGCTGATTTCAAATACTTGATTGTTTTTATCATGTATGGCGTCTACATTGGAATCAGCAAGTTAGCCTACTTCCTTAATGTGAGTATCTGATCATTTGGCGAATACCACTTGTTTGCCAAATAGAGGACAGCAATGAAAACACTCGTCTTACCCCTCCTCGCTTTGCTGATGCTGTTCGTTCTGTTGCTCACCGTATTAAACGAATATCACAACGCACGTATCGATGAGCGCAAGAAACTGGGACACAGGCCATCGCTACAGCCAGACCTTCATCGTTTTTACTCACTGACGCTTCCGTTTGAAGGCGGTGATCATCTCCGATGAGTTGCTGATAAACCTGTCTGCTTGATCCCGCACGGATCACGCATTACTAAATGGGCGCTGATTACAGCGCCCATTCTTAATTCCATACCAAAAAGGAACGGCTTTGTAGTAGCCGGCCTTGTTCCTTTCTGAACGCGTTCAGCGTGGAAGTGTGCTGCTGCCCATCAGGAAGATATCGACCGCTTGCGCGCACTGACGACCTTCGCGGATCGCCCAGACAACCAGCGACTGACCACGCCGCAGATCGCCAGCGGCGAAGACTTTGGTTTTGCTGGTGGCGTAGCTGTTGCTGCCTTCGGTTTCCGCCTTGGCGTTGCCGCGCGCGTCCTTTTCAACACCGAATGCTTCCAGAAGTTTCTGCACCGGACTGACGAAACCCATCGCCAGCAGGACCAGGTCGGCTTTCATCTCGAATTCGGAACCGGGCACTTCGGACATCTTGCCGTCCTTCCAGTCCAGACGCACCGCCTTTAGGCCGGTAACCTTGCCGTTCTCACCAATGAAAGACTTGGTGGCGACCGACCAGTCGCGCTGGCAGCCTTCTTCGTGCGAACTGGAGGTGCGCATTTTCAGCGGCCAGTTGGGCCAGGTCAGTGGGCGATTCTCATGTTGCGGCGGTTGCGGCATCAGTTCGAACTGGCTGACTGAGGCTGCGCCATGGCGGTTTGAGGTGCCGACGCAGTCGGAACCGGTATCGCCGCCACCGATCACCACGACATGCTTGCCGGTAGCGCGGAGTTGATTGGGCAGGTTGTCGCCAGCGACGAACTTGTTGTTCTGGCTGAGGAAATCCATGGCGAAATGGACACCGGCCAGGTCGCGGCCAGGCACCGGCAGGTCGCGCGGCTGTTCGGCGCCGCCGGCCAGGATCACGGCATCGAACTCGGCTTGCAACGCATCAGCAGAAACACTTTCGCCAACATGCTGATTGACGCGAAATTCAACGCCTTCCGCCGCCATCTGCGCCATGCGGCGGTCGATGTGGCTTTTCTCGAATTTGAAGTCGGGAATACCGTAGCGCAACAGGCCACCGATGCGGTCGTTCTTTTCCAGCAGCACCACGGCATGACCGGCGCGCGCCAGTTGCTGGGCGGCAGCCATGCCGGCGGGGCCGGAGCCGACCACGGCAACCTTCTTGCCGGTCTTTTTCGCCGCCGGTTGCGGCTTGACCCAGCCCATTTCCCAAGCCTTGTCGATGATCGCGTGTTCAATCGACTTGATGCCGACCGCGTCGTTGTTGATGTTCAACGTGCAGGCAGCCTCACACGGCGCCGGACAGATGCGGCCGGTGAACTCCGGGAAGTTGTTGGTGGAATGCAGCACGTCGATCGCCTGCCGCCAGTGCTGCGGGGTGTTCTTGAACACCAGATCATTCCAGTCCGGAATGATGTTGTTGATCGGGCAGCCGCTCATGCAGAACGGGATGCCGCAGTCCATGCAGCGCGCGCCTTGCACCTTGGCCTCATCATCGGAGAGATGAAGCACGAACTCGTTGTAGTTGGTCAGCCGCTCGGCAACCGGCAGGTTGGCTTCCGACAGCCGCGCATATTCGAGAAACCCGGTGATCTTGCCCATTACGCAGCCTCCAGCACTTTCTGTTCAGCCATTTCGATCAGGGCGCGCTTGTATTCATTCGGCATCACCTTGACGAACTTGCCACGATATTCATTCCAGTTGTCCAGCATGGTCTGTGCACCGACGCTGCCAGTGTAGGCGGCATGCTTTTCGATCAGCGCCTTCAGCGTGACCTCGTCGGCCTGCCCCTTGTGCTGCACTGCGCTGTTGCTGACCGATTCCGCCGGCTCGACCTTCTCCAGCGACACCATCGACAGGTTGCAGCGTTGCGCGAACAGGCCATCGGCATCCAGCACATACGCGACGCCGCCCGACATGCCGGCAGCGAAGTTGCGGCCGGTCTGGCCGAGCACAACGACGGTGCCGCCGGTCATGTATTCGCAACCATGATCACCGACGCCTTCCACCACAGCGGAAGCACCCGAGTTGCGCACGCAGAAACGTTCGCCGGCGACGCCGCGGAAATAGCTTTCGCCGGTGGTGGCGCCGTACATCACGGTATTTCCGACGATGATGTTCTCTGACGGCTTGGCGTTGAAGGTGGCCGGCGGACGGATCACGATGCGACCGCCGCACAGGCCCTTGCCGACGTAGTCGTTGCCTTCACCGGTGAGTTCAAACGTGATGCCGTGCGCCAGGAAAGCGGCGAAGCTCTGGCCGGCAGTGCCAGTCAGCTTGACCGTGATGGTGTCGGACGGCAGGCCGGCGTGGCCGTAACGGCTGGCGACCTGATTCGACAACATCGCACCGACCGTGCGGTTGACGTTGCTGATCTGGGTTTCGATCACCACGCTTTGGCCACCACTCTCGCCACCTTCCAGCGCCGGCATGGCCTGTTCGATCAGACTGTTGTCGAGCGCCCGCTCAAGCCCGTGATCCTGCGTCTCGCAATGGCTGCGCGCGACATCGGCGGCGACCTTGGGCTGGTAGAAAATCTTGCTGAAATCGAGCCCGCTCGCCTTCCAGTGGTCAATACCAGTGCGCGTATCGAGCAGATCGGAACGACCGACCAGATCGGAGAACTTGCGGATGCCCATGCGCGCCATCAGCTCGCGCGCTTCTTCTGCAACGAAGAAGAAGTAATTCACCACATGCTCAGGCTGGCCGGTGAATTTCTGGCGCAGCACCGGGTCTTGCGTGGCAACGCCAACCGGACAGGTATTGAGGTGACACTTGCGCATCATGATGCAGCCTTCGACCACCAGCGGCGCGGTGGCGAAGCCGAACTCGTCAGCGCCCAACAGCGCGCCGATGACCACATCGCGACCGGTCTTCATCTGGCCATCCACCTGCACCGCGACGCGGCCGCGCAACTGATTCAGCACCAGCGTCTGCTGGGTTTCAGCCAGGCCGATTTCCCACGGGCTGCCGGCATGCTTGATGGAAGACAGCGGCGAAGCGCCGGTGCCGCCGTCGTAGCCGGCGATGACGATATGGTCGGACTTGGCCTTGGCCACACCCGCCGCCACCGTGCCGACGCCGGTTTCCGACACCAGCTTGACCGAGATCGAGGCTTTTGGATTGGCGTTCTTCAGGTCATGAATGAGCTGCGCCAGGTCTTCGATGGAATAGATGTCGTGGTGCGGCGGCGGCGAAATCAGGCCGACGCCCGGCACCGAGAAACGCAGCTTGGCGATGTATTCGGACACCTTGCCGCCCGGCAATTGGCCACCCTCGCCCGGCTTCGCACCCTGCGCCATCTTGATCTGGATCTGATCCGCGCTGGCCAGGTATTCGGCAGTAACGCCGAAACGACCGGAAGCCACCTGCTTGATCTTCGAACGCATCGAATCCCCGGCTTTCAGCGGGATGTCGGCGACGACACGGCTCTTGCCGATCAATTCGGACAAGGTGGTGTCGGTCTTCACCGGCTGGAAGCGCACCGCATCCTCGCCGCCTTCGCCGGTGTTGGACTTGCCGCCGATCCGGTTCATCGCCAGTGCCAGCACGGTATGCGCCTCGGTGGAAATGGAACCGAGCGACATTGCGCCGGTGGCAAACCGGGTGACGATGCTGGCCGCCGATTCGACTTCTTCCAGCGGCACCGGCGCACCGGCCGACTTGATCTCGAACAGGCCGCGCAGCGTCAGATGACGCTTGCTCTGATCGTTGATCAGACGGGCATATTCCTTGTAGGTCTCGTACTTGCCGGTGCGTGTCGCGTTCTGCAATTTGGCGATGGAATCCGGCGTCCACAGGTGGTCTTCGCCACGCACGCGGAAGGCGTATTCGCCACCCGCGTCCAGCGCGTTGGCCAGCACCGGGTCGAGGCCGAACGCCGACTGATGCTGGCGCAGCGCTTCTTCCGCCACTTCCAGCAGGCCGATGCCTTCGACGTTGCTCGACGTGCCCGGGAAGTAGGCATTGATGAAACCGCTGTTGAGGCCGATGGCATCGAAAATCTGAGCGCCGCAGTAGGACTGATAGGTCGATATGCCCATCTTGGACATCACCTTGTACAAGCCCTTGCCGACCGCCTTGACGAATTTCTTCTGCGCTTCCTTGCTGTCCGGCAAGCCGAATCCGGCAATGGTCTCGAACGCCAGCCACGGGCAAACGGCCTCCGCGCCATAGCCGGCTAGCAAGGCAAAATGATGCGTCTCACGTGCCGAGCCGGTATCGACTACCAAGCCGGTGTTGGTCCGCAAACCCGCGCTGACCAGATGATGATGCACCGCCGCACAGGCAAGCAGAGCGGGAATCGCCAACCGATCCGGACTCACCGCGCGATCGGAAAGGATCAGCACATTGAAGCCGTCATGCACCGATTGCTCGGCGGCTTCACAGAGGGTTGCGATGGCGTCACGCATACCGCGCGCGCCCTGGCTGATCGGATAGGTGATGTCGGCGACCAGGGAACGGAAACGGTTCTGGGTCAGACTGTCGATGACTTTCAGCTTGACCAGTTCATCCGGCAATAGCACCGGTTGGCTGGCTTCCAGACGCAATGGCGGATCACTTGCGTCGCGGTTGTCATGCAAGCCGAGCAGATTTGGCTTCGGCCCGATGAAGGTCACCAGCGACATCACCAGTTCTTCCCGGATCGGGTCGATCGGCGGATTGGTCACCTGCGCGAACAACTGTTTGAAGTAGTGATAGAACGGCTTCGCCTTGGCCGACAAAACTGGCAAGGCGGCATCGTTGCCCATCGAACCGGTGGCCTCTTCGCCATTGGTCGCCATTGGCAACATGATGAATTTGAGGTCTTCCTGCGTGTAGCCAAACGCCTGCTGCGCATCAAGCAGGCCAGCCGGCAGGTCCAGTTTGACATCGACTTTCGGCAGATCGCCGAGGAAGTAGCGCGATTTCTCGATCCACTCGCGGTACGGCTGCGCCTGCGCCAGCGACTGCTTGACCTCGGCGTCGTCGATGATGCGGCCCTGTTCCATGTCGATCAGCAACATCTTGCCCGGCTGCAGACGCCACTTCTTGACGATCTTCTCTTCCGGGAAGGTCAGCACGCCCATTTCCGAAGCCATCATCACGAAACCGTCATCAGTGACCAGATAGCGCGCCGGACGCAAACCGTTGCGGTCCAGTGTCGCGCCGATCACGCGGCCATCGGTGAAGGCGACGGCTGCGGGGCCGTCCCAGGGTTCCATCAGTGCGGCGTTGTATTCGTAGAAGGCGCGGCGGTCTTCATCCATCAGCGGGTTGTTCGACCAGGCTTCCGGAATCAGCAACATCATCGCGTGCGGCAACGAGTAACCGCCGGCGACCAGCAGTTCGAGCGCGTTATCGAAAGACGCCGAATCAGATTGGCCTTCAGCAATCAGCGGCCAGAGCTTTTCCAGATCATCGCCCAGCACGGCAGATTTCATCGCGCCATGCCGCGCAGCCATCCAGTTGACGTTACCGCGCAAGGTATTGATCTCGCCGTTGTGCGCGATCATCCGGAACGGATGCGCCAGATCCCAGGCCGGGAAGGTGTTGGTGGAAAAACGTTGGTGCACCAGGGCAAGCGCCGACACCATGCGTTCGTCCTGCAAATCGAGGTAATAGGTGCCGACTTCCTCAGCCAGCAACATGCCCTTGTAAACCAGCGTGCGCGAGGACAGCGACGGAATGTAAAACTGGGAAGCATCATCCAGGTTGAGTGAACGGATGGCGTGCTCGACACGCTTGCGAATCACGAACAGCTTGCGCTCGAACACATTCTGGTCGGCACACTCGACGCTTTTTCCAATAAACACTTGGCGCATGACCGGCTCGATGGCGATCGCGGCGGCGGCAATATCGCTGTTGTCACGCGGCACATCGCGCCAACCGAGAAAATCCTGGCCTTCCTCGTGGACGATGCGGGCGATGGCGGATTCACATGCGATGCGGCCATTGCCGGATTGCGGCAGGAAAACGGTGCCACAGGCATATTCACCCACCGGCGGCAGCGTAATCCCCAGTTTGGCGGCTTCCTGGCGCAGAAAGGCATCAGGCATCTGAATCAGGATGCCTGCACCATCACCGAGCTTCGGATCGTAGCCAGTTGCACCACGATGGGTCAGATTCTTCAGAATCTGCAAACCCTGGCGCACTATTCCGTGGCTCTTTACCCCCTTGATATGGGCAACGAAACCAACTCCACAGGCGTCGTGTTCGTTTGTCGGATCATATAAACCCTGTGCTGCTGGCATTGCCGCTGACCGCATTACTGCTCACCCATCCATCCCTCGTCTAACCACTGCACGCTCCAAACCGAGGGTGTCTCAGAGCGGCTCGCCCAAAATCGTATCGGGCATGAAAATTTAAGCGCATTTTTGTATAAAACCGGGCGCGGGATACTACTTTCATCACCGACTCAGTTCAACCGCTGGATTTTTTGCCGAGCCCTAAGCAGCTACTTCAATGCGACAGGCCAACAAACGCACCTTTAACAAGCAAGTCTTGTACCAAAGGCCGAGCGAAGTTGACCAACGGGTCAGAGGGCATATTCAACTCAAGCGCCAGCCGGCTCACCACCTGATGACCGGTGAGATCGGGATTTTCCTGCAACAAGGTCAGCAAACGGGCGCTGGCCGCGCTGAGCAATATGAATTGGACGTGAAACTCGGCATCGCGAAACGCCAGCATGAAGGTCACTTCAGCTGGCGGCTGACTCGGCTTGAAACGCGGCGATAGCCGATGTACCGGCCAGCGATAGGCCAGCACGCGCAAAACCGGGTTGAAAATGAGCCGCCCCGCCAACGGGTCGCCCGTGGATTCAGGCGAAAACAGATTATTTGAAACATCGCCCGTCACTCTTGCATCGCGATCGGAAGTGTCAAGTTCCAGTTCGACCCATTCGTAATGCGCCAGCTCGGGCAGGAACTCGGGCAAACCTTCCGGCAGGCTTTCCGGCAAGTCTTCAGGCGAGGTCGATTCGGCCGGTAAATAGCCCGCTTGCAGATACTTCAGAAACTCTTCCGGTATCTGACGAAAAAAGGGCGTGTGGCAGGCATGGTCGCGGAAAAACGCCGATACCAGCCTATCCCAGCGGCGTTTACCCAGTATCTTTCGGCAAACTGGAAAGCAGGACAGCAAGAAGCCTTCCAGATTGTTGCGCAACAGGTCGTTGTAAACCTTCATTCGTCGAACCGGCACGCCCTTCGGACGTCTGACATGGCGCGGATCGCGGATATGGGCGGCAAACTCGCGCTGATATGTTTGGAAATCCGGTTGCTGAAAATCCATCTCAGGCCGCCCGCACGGATTGCTTCAGATGGCGCGACTGGATCTGTGCAATACGGGTCACCTCGGGCATCAATTCGCACAACGGCGGGATGTTGAAATCCCGTTCCAGACAGGTTGGATGCACGCCCAGCATCGCGTAGGCGGCATCCAGCAATTGCCAGACCGGATCAATCACGTCGGCGCCGTGCGTATCGATGATCAGGTCCGGTGCTTCCTGGTAGTGCCCGGCCATGTGCATGTAAACAATGCGCTCAGCCGGCATGCGTTTCAGGTATTCGAGCGGATCGAACCTGAAGTTGACGCTGTTGACGTAGATGTTGTTCACGTCGAGATGCAGAAGACAGTCCGCTTCCTGCAACACGGCATTGAGGAAGGTCGGCTCGTCCATTTCACCGATTGGCGCCGCGACGTAATAACTGGCGTTTTCGATAGCGATTTTCTGTTCCAGGATGTCCTGCACCCGACGAATCCGGGCGGCGACATACTTCACCGCGTCGGCGGTCGGTGGAATCGGCAGCAGATCATAGAGATGGCCATGATCGGAACAGTAAGAAAGATGTTCCGTGTAGAGCGAAATGCGGTGTTCGGCCATGAAGGCCTTGATCTTGCGCAACAAGACTTCATCCAGCGGCGTCAAACCGCCAAGAGAAAGCGACAAGCCGTGACAAACAAAAGCATACCGTTCGGTGAACTGGCGCAGATCGCGGGCATAGCGGCCGCCCAGATCGATCCAGTTTTCTGGCGCGAGTTCGAAAAAGTCGATTCCTGTCGGAAGCCCGGATTTCAGCGCTGCCTGAAGATCAGGCAATAAATCGCGCCGAAACCCGAGTCCCGCGCCGGAGAGACGCGGGGAGGTCATATCAACAAAGCCGCTTCAATTACTTCTTGCCGCCACACTTGCCTTCACCACACTTGCCTTCCTTGGCTTTGGCACCACCGCATTTGCCCTCGCCACATTTACCTTCCTTGGCTTTGGCACCACCGCATTTGCCCTCACCGCATTTACCTTCCTTGGCTTTGGCGCCACCGCATTTGCCCTCGCCACACTTGCCTTCCTTGGCTTTGGCACCACCGCACTTGCCTTCAGTGGTCTTCTTGGCGCCACACTTGGCTTCACCGGTCTTCTTAGCACCACACTTGGCCTCAGCGGCCTCAGAAACCATGTACCCCTTGCTCAACGACTGCGAAGCAAACGGATTCTCAGAGGCGGACACAGGCACCGCAACCATGGAAGCTGCGATGGCGGAACCGATGGCAAGGGTCAGTGCAGTTTTTTTCATAGACATGTTGTATCTCCTGAATTTTCGAAACAAAGAATGCCGGAAGTGGCAGAAATGGCTTCACCTGCACCATCAAGGGTTGGGTTCAGCAATGGGTAAACAGTGCGTGCTACCAATTTATTCCCACGCACGGCCAATGAAATTTTGCTGGCGGCAGAATCTAGGCTGTCACTAATAATTCGGCAAGTTCTTTTTTAAATACAATGAGATAGCCAACTCCTCAATGCACTTTCCCGGTCTTCGCAGCGCCTGCAGATTGAGTGGAAATGATCAACCGCCAATCCTTGCTTCATCTGCTCACTGGCTTCGAACTGTTCTTTTCCACCAGCCGCACATAAAGCTTCGCTCACAGGGCGAGGTCGCTTTCGGCCAATATATCGGTTGCGAGAAATCCCGGACGCGACACGATGACGTTTCCCAAACCGAATTCAGGCTGGCTGGTGCTGCTTATCTCGGTCTCCCTCGGCATTGGGGTTTACCTGCTCGACTCCCTGCTGTTGCATGTGCTGCGCAACAGTGTTTTCGACCAGTACCAGCGTTGGCAGCCACGCACCTATCAACCCATGCCGGTTCGCATCATCGACATCGATGATGCGAGCCTGGCCAGGCTGGGTCAGTGGCCCTGGCCGCGCACACGAATCGCCGAGCTGGTGGAGCGTCTACGCGAGGCCGGCGCAGCCGCAATCGCGTTCGATGTCATCTTCTCGGAGCCGGACCGCACCTCGCCCGCCGCAATCCTGAAAATCTGGCAAACCAACCCGGAATTGCGTCGCCAGATGGCCCTGCTGCCGGATCACGATGCCGTCTTTGCCGATAACCTGGCTAAGGGCAACGTTATCCTCGGCCATGCACTGAAGCGAAAGGGCAAACCGCCAGAGCCTTTTGCCGTGCCGTTTCGGGTCGTCAGCCTGGGACCGTCGCCGATACCCTTTCTCCATGCATTCAACGGCAGCATCGCCGCCCTGCCCGACTTGCAGGCAGCGGCAGCAGGCAATGGCGCCATTTCGTTCATTCCGGATTCGGACGGCATCGTGCGCCGGATTCCGCTCTTGCTCGGCATGCAGGATCGCGCCGTACCTTCGCTGGCTGTCGAGGCGCTGCGGGTAGCGCTGGGTACACGCAACATCATGGTGACCACGGCAGAAGCTGAAGGCGCCGGCTTGCAGGCGATCCGTATCGGCGATCTGGAAGTGCCCACCACGGCGCACGGCGAAATCTGGTTGCATTACACGAAACCGGTCGCCAAACGCTACATCCCGGCCTGGCAAGTGCTTGCCGGAAAAGCACCGGCGACGGCGCTGCGCGACCATATCGTATTCGTCGGCAGCTCCGCCCAGGGTTTGATGGACCTGCGATTCAGTCCGCTCGGCGGCATGATTCCCGGCGTCGAGACGCATGCCCAGGCTCTGGAACAGATGTTGAGCAACGACCATTTGTTGCGCCCCAACTGGGCGCCAGGACTCGAGATGCTCGGCATTTTGAGCGGCGGACTCCTGGTGGGCTTGATCGGTCTTTCGGCAGGCGCTGTGCTCTCCGCTTCAGCTGCCGCAGTGGTGCTGGCGGTTACCGGCGCTGGCGCCTGGCATGCCTACAGCGAGTATGGGTTGCTGCTCGACCCGGTGACGCCCGGCCTGACGCTGATCATGATTTTCATCCTGACCAGCCTGCACCATCACGTCACCAGCGAACGTCGTCAGCGTTGGGTAAAACAGGCCTTCTCGCGCTATGTCTCGCCCAATCTGGTCAGCCATATGGTCGATAACCCGGGTCAGCTTGAACTGGGCGGCACCCGGCGCGAATGCAGCTTCATCTTCACCGATCTGACCGGCTTTACCAACCTGATGGAAAAGCTCGATCCGGCGGCAACCGTGGCACTGTTGAACGACTACCTCGACAACATGATCAGGATCGCCTTCAAGCATGAAGGCACGCTGGACCGCATCGTCGGCGATGCCGTCGCGATCATGTTCTCCGCCCCGGTGGAACAAGCCGACCACCGCCAGCGCGCGCTCAACTGCGCCCTCGAGATGCACCGCTACGCCGAACGGCACGCGGCGGAGGCGAACCAGAAGGGAATTCCCTTCGGCACCACCCGCATCGGCATTCATACCGGCGAAGTCACTGTCGGCAATTTCGGCGGTTCAACCATCTTCGACTACCGGGCGCTGGGTGACCCGGTCAATACTGCGGCTCGCCTGGAAAGCGTCAACAAGCAACTCGGCACGCTGGTCTGCCTGTCGGAAGCCACGCTTTCCGGTTGCCCGGAAACAGTGACGCGCCCGGTGGGAAGGCTGGTGTTGAAAGGAAAAACCCAGCCCTTGATGGTTTATCAACCGCTGCTCGCGGCGGAAGGTAGCCAGGCGCAGCCGGATACCGACTATCAAGCCGCCTACCATCTGATGCTGAAAAATGACCCGCTCGCGCTAACGGCCTTTCAGCGCCTGGCCAGCCAACGCGCCGACGATCCACTGGTGAAATTGCATCTCAGGCGGCTGCAGGCGGGCCAATCCGGCGACGTCATCGTGTTCACCGAGAAATAACCCTGTCCTGATCAAGCGTGAAGCTGTGGGGTGGTGCGGAATTTGCTATTCAAATTCACGACCTACTTGAAAGGACATGCCATGCGCTCTCCGATCCAGACATATCTGGAAGACCTTCACCGCCGTATCTCCAATCAGAACAGCGGCGAGCTGGCCAGTTACATTCCGGAACTGACCAAGGCCAACCCGGACTGGTTCGGCATCTGTTTGGTCACCCTCGACGGCGTTGCCTACTCCGTCGGCGATAGCGCTCAGACCTTCACCATTCAATCGATCTCGAAGCCCTTTGTCTACGCCACCGCCCTGGCCGATCAGGGACGCGATTTTGTCCTTAGCAAAGTTGGCGTCGAACCGAGCGGCGATGCCTTCAATTCGATCAGCCTGGATCCCCAAACTGGTGCACCTTTCAATCCGATGATCAATGCTGGTGCAATCGCCACCGCCAGCCTGGTTGCCGGCGATACCCCGGAGGCGCAATGGCAACGTATCGAATCCTCCATGTCGACCTTCGTCGGGCGCGATCTCAGCGTCGACGAATCGGTGTATCGCTCGGAAAGTGAAACCGGATTCCGAAACCGCGCTATCGCCTGGATGCTGAAGAATTTCGGCATCATCGACGGCGAGCCGATGGCCTCGCTGGAAAACTACTTCCGCCAATGTTCCGTCCTGGTGGATTGCCGCGACCTGGCCTTCATGGCCGCCACCCTGGCGAATGGCGGCGTGCATCCGGTGACCGGCAAGCGCGCCTTGCCGACGGAACATGTGGAACGCGTACTCAGCGTGATGGCCACCTGCGGCATGTACGACTACGCCGGCAGTTGGTTGTATGAGGTGGGCATGCCGGCCAAGAGCGGGGTTGGCGGCGGCATCATCGCTGTGCTGCCGGGCCGCTTCGGCATCGGCATCTTCTCTCCTCGTCTCGACGAAAAGGGCAACAGCGTGCGCGGCATCGAGGCATGCCAACAGTTGTCACACGATTTCAGCCTGCATGTATTCAATCAGGTCGGCCAACCCGGCATGGCCCTCGGCCGCGTCTATAGCGGCGCCGATGCACCGTCGCGACGCGAGCCAGGCACCGCAATGCGGGACTGCCTGAATGCGCAAGCGCATCGCATCAAATTTCTCAGCCTGCATGGTTTTCTTGCGGTTGACGGAGTGGAATACATCATCAGACAGATGCAGAAAATGGCCCCCGAAAGCCACAGTTTCATCCTCGACATGCATCAAGTCACAGGAATCTCGGAAAGTGCGGCCCGACTGCTCAATCAGGCCCGCCAGGGATTGGGCGCCGAAGATATCGCCGTGGTGTTCTCCCGCATTCATGATCGCCAATTCATCATCGACCCGTTAAGCAAAGCGACGCATAGTGGCGATCACGGCTTTCTCAGCTTCGAGGACAATGACCTGGCGGTGGAGTGGTGCGAAAACCGATTGTTCGGCATCGACGCCAGCACGTTGGCGGCGCCTTCTTCGCTGGCGGAATCGCCCCTTTTCGCGGGCGTGCCGGAAGCGTTGATGCGGCAGGTCGAAGCGATCACCAAATCTCAATCGTTTGCCATGGGCGTTCCGATTCTGGTCACCGGCCAGGCGTGCGATGGCCGGATTTTCTTCATCGAATCGGGTCAGGTCAGCATTCTGGTGCCGCTGCAGAATGGCGGCCATCAGCGCATTGCATCGCTGGGGCCGGGGATGAATTTCGGCGAGATGACCTTGCTCGGCCAGACAACCCGCAGCGCCTCGGTGTATGCGGATAGCGACGTGAAATGTCTCATTCTGAGCACCGCCGACGTCGACCAGCTTTCAGATCAGGCGCCGCTGCTCAAGATTGCCTTGCTGGAGAACCTCGCCAAGGACATGGCCAACAAGCTGCGCCGGGCAACCCAGTGGATCGCCGCGCTGGCCTGACCCACGTTATCTGCGACATCAGCGCAAGCAACCCGATCAGCGGATCGAGACTTCGACCCGTCGGTTGAGCAGTTCCGGGGTGTTGTCGGGCGTCTCCACGGCAAGCAATGTCTTGCCGTGATAGGCCAGGCTGATGTCCTGGACCAGGATGCCGCTTCGCTTGACGCTCTGCTGAATCATCGCCGCAATGGCTTCACTCCGCTTGCGGGAAAGGGTGTTGTTGGCATTGTCACCACCGACCGTGTCGGTATGGCCAGTAATCGAAACATCGACCGTCGAGCGTGCGCGGATCTGCTCCAGAATGGTATTCAGGTTGGCGCGCGAAGCCCGTGTCAGCTGGGTGCTGCCAATCTCGAAATAAAGCAGATAGGTCTCCGGGAGCGGCGGCAGGGCGACCATCGCCTCGCCAAAATCGTTGCTGTACTGCGTCTCGTCGAGCGCATACACCTTGCTCGAATAGCCATCGATCAGCAGCGCGCTGCCGGGCTGATCAAGGCGGATTCCCTGGTTGATGCCTTCCAGGATTTCCACTTCGCCCAGCGGCCCTGACGGGTGTTGCACCAGGGCGGCATAGGAATGCGCCAGTTGCGGCAGACCCTGCTCAAGAATCTGCCGGGTCGAGGTTCTAGCCGGACTGAAGTCGATATCGGCACGCTCGCCGTCAGCTTCATATTCGATACCGTCCAGGGTCAGGCTCTGGCCGACGGTCGCGAGCAGGATTTCGCCACCTCGGGTACGAAACACGACCTTGCTGTCGGCACCATCCGGGCTCTCCAGTAAAACGAGGTAAGACCGCATGGTTTTCTCGGTCGCACCCAACGCCTCGAGTGCCGCCCCGAAATCACGTTGCAGGCGTGCGTTGTCGATCGCGTGCGGCTGGTCAGGATAGCCGTCGATGAACACGCCTGATGCCGGCTGCAACAACTGGTACTGAATCGATGCGTCATTCGAACTGAAGCTCAAACTGCCAAGCTGGCCGTTCACATGCGGCAACAGAACCACATAGGAATGCGCCAACTCGGGCAAGCCGATCTGGAGCATTTCGCGCTGCGCGACCAATGCGGGACCGAAATCGCGTTCGATTGCCTCCTCACTGACACGGTAGCGGACCTTCTGAATACGGTCCGCATAGAAGGCATAGCCCTGTTTTTCCAACGTGGTATTGCCCTGTTGCCAGGTCACATCGACTTCAGTCGAGGAACCATCCGGAGCCGGCGGCAATATGACAAGTTGTGAGCATCCGGCCGTCAACAAACCGGCCACGATCAAGCTGGCAGCAAGGCGCATGGGTGGCCGATCAGTCAGGTTCGACTTTGACCACGAAGTGGGTACCGCGCACGCCTATCGTGCCGGTAGGCGTTTTCACCGACACGGCATCCGGCTTGATCTTGCCGATCGCACCGGAAAGGTAGGCCAGGGTGCCTTTGGCCAGGCTTGCGCCCAACTTCAGGTTGCGTTTGTTGGGGGCATACATGTATTCGTCCACGGTCAACTCGGTATCGGGACCAAATGACATCACCGTGTTGTCCTTGAAAGTCACCCCCATCGAAGCATTGCGGCTGGTCTTGAGCACGTTACCGGCATGTATGGTGGTACCCAGAACCGCCTTCACCGGTTTGCCCGCCTTGACCACGAAAGCTTCACCCTTGACGGTTTTGACATAACCGATGATGGCCTCGTCAGCGAGAGCAGGCAGGTTAAAGCACAGCAAGCAGAAGAAAATGAAATAACGTATTGCCGACATGGATTTAATCGCCTTGTTGAACACAATCAATTAGAAAGTTATCACATGAAAGTCAGCAATGCTTCGCCTTCATATTCAGTCGGGCAAAGCGCTGCCCAGATAACGGAATGCCAGAATGGTGATGTCATCGGATTGAACGGCATCGCCCGCGAAATCCTTCACGCCAGCGGCCAGGTTGATCACCATCTCCGCCATGGCTGCCGTCTTCGGCTGCGCGTCAAGCAACGCTTGCGCCCGTTGTTGGGTGAACATTTCAGACTGCAGGTTTTCTGCTTCGGTCACCCCATCGCTATAAAGAACCAACCGGTCTCCCGCTGCCAGGGTGAGCTCGTGGCAGACAAAGTGAGCTGCCGGCAGCATTCCCAGCAAAGCGCCCTTGGCGCCTGAAACTGCTTCGAATGCGCCGCCCTGGCGGGACAGAAACGGTGGTGGATGACCGCCGTTGAAGAGAACCAGGCGACCGCTGACGACCGAGAAAACCGCGATATACAAAGTGACGAACATATTTGCTTCGTTGCCCTCGCAGAGCAGACGATTCAACGTCGGCATCAGTTCATCGCAGGGCGACTTCGCTTGGCCATGTGCGCGCAACAAGGTGAGCGTGCGCATCATGAACATGGCCGCTGGCATACCCTTGCCGGAAACGTCGCCGACCGCCAGCAGGATATGTTCGTCATCAATCGCGAACGCATCGTAGAGATCACCTCCCACTTCTTTCGCCGGCAGCAGATAGGCAAACACCTCCGCCTGACGATGCAGCGGCAGCAGCGGATTGTGATGCGGTAGCAGTCCCATCTGGATGTCATGCGCAGTAGCCAGCTCGCGCTTGAGGTGATCGAACTTGAGTTGCTCTTCAAAAGCGCGTGTCATGGCTTCACTCGACTGACGCAGCCGTTGAATGATCAGCCGCGTGAGATTTCGCATGACGCCAGGCAATGGCGCAATCAGCCGCCAAAAATCATTCTCGTGTATCGCCCAGACAACGCTTTCGCCAACCGAATAGACATTGGCTGAGGTTTTTTGACCATCGAGAATCGACATTTCACCGATTGCTTCACCCACTGCGATCGGCATGCCCGCCAACGAGTGATCACTGGTCAAGTGCGCTTCCATAGCGCCGTCCAGAAGCAGGTAAAGGTGATGATTTTCCTGGCCGGCCTTGATCAGTTGTTCGCCGTGTTGCAGCCGGACATGCTGAGCGACGGACATGACCTGAACCATATGGCTGGCTGGAATATCCTTGAATAACTGAATCTTCCAGTAATCCATCAGGATGTTTGCAGCGGGGTCGCTCACCTAATTTTTCTGTGGCGCAGGCTGGATAGGCAACCACAGCCGAAGCTTATTGCGCGCGCCCTCGCGACGGTATTCAAGCCGGCTGGTGTAGCGACGTATCAAATGGACACCGAGTCCGCCCGGCGTCGCATCATCCAGTGATTTTGGCAAAACGATAGGCGCAAGGGCGACCGGATCGAAAGGCTGGCCATCGTCGATCAGATCGATCTGGATTTCATCTTCCCCGACATTGCCGATCAACTCGATCAGCCCCATCGCATTTGCCGGATAGGCATGATCCAGCACGTTGGTGACCGCTTCGGTCAGCACCAGATCCAACCTGAAAACAACCTGGGCAGGCAACGCATGGGCATCCGCGAAGTGTTCCAGCCAAGCCGCCATCTGCTCGAGACTGCGGTAGTCGTTGGTCAGCGTCAGGCAATTGGGGCCAGACTGAGACACCGAAGTAACGGGCTGGGTAACCAAGATTAAATGGTTCAGCTCTGCAGGCTGGTGAGGGCGCTTTGCGAATCGGGAAAAATCGGGATGAGGCTGTCTATCCCGGCTGTTTCGAGTGCTTCGCTGACCATCGGCTGCAAACCAAACATAATCATCCGACCACCGCGAGCGGACTTGGCCTTGGCGCAGGTCAACAGCAAGCGCATGCCAAGTGAAGCGATGAAATCGACGCCGCTCATATCAATCACAACATCATTCGAATCGGTCGCGGTCAGGCTGGTGAAGCGCAATTCAATTTCGCCAGTCCCCTTCAAATCAAGGCGGCCGCGCAAACCAATCCGCTTCGGATTCTGTGATGTTTCATCAAAAATGATGTCCATTTGCGCTGTCCGATAAAGTCGAAAGTCGAAAATTCTATGGCATAGATTTAATGACGCAGCCTGCCGATGCAATATTTAACAAATAATTCACATTCGAACTCGCCCGTAAAAATTTGCCTGACAACGATCATTGTCAGGACCGTGCCGAGCCGGCACAGAAGCAGACACCTTTTTTGCTGCCCATGCCCGCTACTTTTGTAGAATTCGCCAGATTCAATTCCGAGAAACCACCATGTCCATAGCCAATCTCACCCCGGGCGACAAAGCCAAAGTCATCGCCGAAGCCCTCCCCTACATCCAGCGGTTCTGGGACAAGACTGTCGTAATCAAGTACGGCGGCAACGCAATGACCGATCCGGTCCTGAAAGCGGCCTTCGCGCGCGATGTAGTGTTGCTCAAACTGGTTGGCCTGAATCCGGTCGTCGTACATGGCGGCGGCCCGCAGATCGAGGATATGTTGCGCCGCGTCGGCAAGAAGGGGGAATTCATCCAGGGCATGCGGGTGACCGATGCGGAAACCATGGATCTGGTTGAAATGGTGCTCGGAGGCCAGGTCAATAAGGACATCGTCAATTTGATCAACCAGGCGGGCGGCAAAGCGGTGGGCCTGACTGGCAAGGACGGTCGCTTCATCCGGGCGAAAAAATTGATGATGGAATCGACGACCATTCCCGGCGACGTGATCGACATTGGCCAGGTCGGTGCAATCACCCAGATCGACCCCAGCCTGATCTCGTTTCTCGATTCCGGCGATTTCATCCCGGTGATTGCGCCGATTGGGGTCGGCAGCCAGGGTGAGACCTACAACATCAATGCCGACGTGGTTGCGGGAAAACTGGCGGAAGTATTGAAAGCAGAGAAGCTGGTCTTGCTGACCAACACGCCGGGCGTGCTCGACAAAGCCGGCAACCTGCTGACTGGTCTGACGCCGAAAAAGATCGATGACCTGGTCGCCGATGGCACATTATCCGGCGGCATGCTGCCGAAAATTGCATCCGCACTGGATGCCGCCAGAAGTGGTGTCAAATCAGTCCACATCATTGATGGCCGGGTTGAACATGCGTTGCTGCTCGAAATCATGACTGATCAGGGCGTTGGCACCTTGATTCAATCTGCTTGATGGCCCTCGGCCATTCATGACGGTGAAAGTGGTGCTATGAGCAGACGCACTTCCGGCAGCATCAGCTTCTGCTATGCTTCCGGAAGATTTTTATAAGAAACAGAGGTTGCGTGTTTTCTTTCTTCCGCAAAGAGAAGCCTGATAATTTCCTTGCTTTCCTGAAGGAAGGTAACGACGCGTTTGGCCCTGGTCCAGCCTACGCGGGCGCCAAGCCTCCAATTGAAGACATGGGTGCAGGCATCGAGGTTCAGGAAGCCTTGGGCGGTCTACCCCCCGAACTCGAGGAAGCCGCTGTACTGTTTGCCAATGGCAAGATCGGCGAAACCGCAACCCTGCTCAATCGCTACCTGCTGGATCACCGCGACAACCATGATCCGTTGCCTTGGTACATGCTGTTCGATCTGTATGAAGTAAGCGACCAGTCAGCGCCATTCGAAGATGCCGCAGTCGATTTCGCGGTGCGGTTTGAACGTTCGCCGCCGACCTGGACGCCACATGACAAACCCAAGCGAGTCAGTGCCCCGGCGCCGTTGATGATTTATGGAGAGAAATACGGCACGCTGGAGCGGGTCAAACAGGGCCGTTTCTTCCAGGATTCCTTGCATGCGCCTTATGTCCGGCTCGATGTGTCAAAAACACTGGCGCCAGATGAAGAGACAGCAAATGCCATCCTGAGCGACATCGTTCACTTGCACGAGATGCACAAGCCGGTAGAACTGATCGGCGGCCCCGGTTTTGCGGTTCGACTCGATGCCGCGCGACAGGGCGATCGCCTGACTGAGTCGGGTTGGTTTTTGTTTCTGGCGATTTTGCAATTGCTTGGTCGGGAAGATGATTTCGAAAACGTCGCCGTCGATTACGCTGTCGCTTTCGAGGTTTCCCCCCCGTCCTACACGCAGCCGCTCCCGCTGCCGAGCAAGAACAGCGCCCCGGAAGCCCGGGTTGCTCAAACCCCGGATATTGCATTCAAACTGACCGGCCAGATTGGCCCAGGCAGTGAATTGCAGTTTGAAGCGCTGAAAAAATACGCACAGGGTCGCCAGCAGGTTGAAATCGATCTGAGCAAAGTCAGCCGCATTGATTTCTCGGTGGTTGGATTGTTGTTGGAAACGCTGATCGCCATTTCTGGCAACGGCAGCAAAATCCTGTTCAAGGAAGGCAACGAGCTGGTCAACACCTTGTTGCACATCGTTGGTGCCAGCCAGTTTTCGGTTGTACTTGGACGCACTCGCGTCTAGCCCGGATTTTTCATAAATGCTCGCGCGCCCTCGCTGGCCCCTTGTCCGCACTGGAAAACTTCGCTCAGTCGGGCGTATGAATAACTACGCCGCTCCTTCGCGAAATTCCCATTGCAAACAAGATCCTGCGCGATCATCACGCGAATTTATGAAATATCCGGGCTAGCGCTCCGTTTCATCCTTTTCTAGCAAGACTCGCATGGAACAATTTCACGGCACCACCATTCTTTCGGTCCGTCGCGGCGAGTCTGTCGCAATGGGTGGCGATGGTCAGGTCACGCTTGGCAACATCGTCATCAAAGCCAGCGCGCGCAAGATCCGCCGGCTCTATCAGGAGCGCATTCTGGCCGGTTTCGCCGGCGGCACAGCAGATGCTTTCACGCTATTTGAACGATTTGAAGCGAAGCTGGAAAAACACCAGGGCCATCTGGTCAGAAGCGCGGTGGAACTGGCCAAGGACTGGCGCACCGACCGCATCCTGCGTCGTCTGGAAGCGATGCTGGCGGTGGCCGACCGAACCAGCACACTGATCATCACCGGCGCTGGCGATGTGCTGGAACCCGAACAGGGCATCGCTGCCATCGGCAGTGGCGGCGCCTACGCCCAATCTGCCGCACGTGCCTTGCTGGAACATAGCGACCTGGACCCTGAAGCCATCGTCCGCGAATCCATCGGCATCGCCGCCGATATCTGCATCTACACCAACCGCAACATCCTGATCGAGACGATCACGCCAGGGTCTACGCCGCCAGTGTCTAAGCCTTAACCGGGCGTTTCGCCAGCTTTCGCTGCAAGGTGCGGCGGTGCATTTTCAGCGCGCGCGCGGTAGCGGACAGATTGCCTTCATGCTGCTCAAGCACTTTTTGAATGTGCTCCCATTCCAGCCGATCAATGGATAACGGCCCGTCCGGTGGCTCGATTCCGGCGGCGGCATTGACATCACTCGCTTCATCGCACAGCGCGGCCAGAATCTCATCGATGCTGGCCGGTTTTGGCAGATATTGCACGGCCCCCAACTTGATCGCCGCCACCGCCGTGGCAATGCTGGCATAGCCGGTCAGCAACAGGATTCGAGCCCTCGGCAATTGAAGTCGCAGCGGTTCGATCAAATGCAGGCCGGATTCCGAACCCAGACGCAAATCGAGCACCACGGCATCAAACACATGGCTGGCAGCCAGACTCAACGCGGCATCGTTGTTTTCGGCGGTCATCGCCGAGTGACCGCGACGCGCCATGACCAGCGCCAGCGTCTGGGCAAAGACCACATCGTCATCAACGACCAGAATCCGCCAGCCCATCACGCCCCCGCTGCCGGCGTCAACGGCAACACAATTCGGGCATTGACGCCACCGGCTGCTGTCTCACCAATTTCCAGCCGGCCGCCCATGCGCTCCAGCGCCGCCCGCGCCAACGCCAGTCCGACCCCCCAACCCTCAGTCTTGCCGCTGTGCCGACTTCCTTCCCGAGCCTCGGTCGCATTGATGACTTCCAGGCTCAACCCAGCATTGTCATGGCACACGCGCAAGCGAATCGAATCCGGCCCAGCTTGCGCCGCGTTGTTCAGCAACACGATCAGCACCGCCTCCAATGCAGGATCATCCTCCAGCATCGGTAGCGCCTCCTCCATCTCCAACTGCACTCGCGCTTGTGGCCACATCAAACCCCAGTGTTCCAGCGTGCGCTCCAACCAGGCCTGCACCGGCAGTGGTGGGCCGGATTTCTCGCCGCGGGCGCGCGCCGAATCGCCCAGGCGCTGCAACACCATCTGCATTCGCGCCACTTGACCGGACAGCAGCGCAAGCGGTTGATCGAGTTCGTCATCGCCTGAGTAATCACGCCGCAACTCATCCAACGTAATGCGCACTGACATCATCGGCGTCGCCAGATCGTGCGCCGCCGTCGCCGCCTGCAGCCCAAGCGCAAACAATTGCTCATCGCGCAGACGCTGCTCGCGTTCCTGTGCCAGTTCCGCATCGCGCCGCCGCAAGCTCGCCGCCTGGCGACCAGCAAAAGCGGCGACCAGCGCAGCCGTCAACAGGAAATTGAGCCACATGCCGGAAAGGTGCATATCCACCGCTGCTTCGGCCGAAACCTGAATCTGTAGCGGGTGATAAAAACGCATGAGCAGGGTGTACAAAGTGCCGACCCAGACCGCCATGCCCCAGGCGTGCCAAGGCGGCAAAGTCACCGCCGCCAGAATCAGCGGCACCAGCAGCAACGAAATGAAAGGGTTGGCATAGCCGCCGGTGAGGTATACCAGCGCGCCGATACACGCCGCATCCACCGCCAGTTGCAGAGCTAATTCGGTCAATGCCGCTCCACCTGCGCGCAACCGAAACCAGGCAACACCATTCAAGACCACATGCAGCCCCAGAATCAGCGCCAGCGATAACAGCGGCAAGCGTGCATCCAGAACAACCGCCAACAAGCCGATCCCCAGCCACTCGCCCAGAATCAAGGCCGCGCGAACTTTGATCAGACGTTGCTGTGCCGCACTCGGCAGAACCTCGTGGTCAATCCGGAACAATCTCGATATGCCATGCATGGACGACATTCTAGCCAGCGTTTGACGTCCCCCCCTGCGACAACATGTCGCATCCCCAGGCAGCACTCAAATCGCTATGATGAATTCGCTTCCATACGGTTTACGTGTTCTGCGTTTTCGTATGTCTCGGCCCGCCTTGGTTATGCCATCGCGGGCCATTTTTTTCCCGGAAGACTCGCCCCATGCGGCAATTTGTCACACCCCCGGCCAGATTATGAATCTCTAATATTGCTGGGCTTTTACCCAACCGTACTTAACCATGAAGCTCAAACCCTTAGCCCTGTTGCTCGCGTTCCCACCTTGCATGGCCAGCGCTGCCGAGATCCCTGTTCTGGATGAAATTGTCGTTACTGCGCAGCGTCCTGGTTTTGCACCATTTACTACCGCTCAGGCTACCCCCACCCCGGTGCTGGCCGATCTGTCGGGTGCCCTGGCGGAACTGCCGGGAGCGGCGGTGGTGAAAAATGGCCCGCTCACTGGTATTGCTCAAGTGCGCGGCTTGAGTGGCGACCGCGTCAACATTCTGGTCGATGGCATGGACATCACCCCGGCCTGCCCCAACCACATGGACCCGCCGCTTCACTATGCCGCGCCAGCGGATACCGAAAGCTTGACTCTCGTCGCCGGCGCTTCACCGGTGTCGTCCGGTGGAGACTCACTCGGTGCATCGATCCAGGCGCGCTCGCTTCGCCCCGCTTTTCAGACCGGTGACGCATGGCAAGCCAAAGGCAAGATCGACGCTGGTTTCAGCAGTGCAAATGACGGCTGGAACCTGGGCCTGAACGCCAGCACAGGCAACCGGGACAATGCACTCTCTTACGCCGGCAACTTTGCTCAAGGCGACGATTTGAAGTTCGCCAAAGGCACAGTCAAAAACAGTGGCTACGAAAGCCAGCGCAACAAGCTCAGCTTCGCGCGCGGCACCGAGAACGGCCGTTTCGATGTCAGCGTCAGCCAGCATCAGGTCAGTGATACCGGCAACCCGGCATTGCCAATGGACATGATCAAGGACGACGCCAACGCGGTGAACATGGCCTGGGAAGGAAAGCTGGGCGACATCAGCGTGACCAGCCGTATCTATTGGCACGATATCGATCACCTGATGGACAACTACAGCCTGCGGCCCAATGCGGGCACCAAAATGTATGCCCCGGCAGACAGCACCGACATCGGCCTGGTCCTGGGGGGCAAGCGCAGCATGGCAGGCGGGCGCGTCAGTTTCGGTGCGGAATGGCTGACCAACGACTTCGACACCTTCCAATGGAATGCGACAACGAATGCCTTCAATTCCGACATCCTGCGCGATGCGAGTCGCGATCGCCTTGGTCTTTACGGCGCGTGGCAGGGCGGGTTGGCCGGCGCATGGAGCGCCAATCTGGGACTGCGTTCGGATACGGTCACAATGGATACTGGCAAGGTCCGTTCCGGTGCGACGCAAGCGGAAGCGACAACTGGTCTGGGTGGCGCTTTCAACGCGCTGACGCACAAGAAAACCGACCACAACTGGGACTGGAATGCGCTCTTCCAATATGCCGCCACACCTGATCGCGGTTATGAAATCGGTCTCACCCGGAAATCCCGTTCCCCCAGCCTGCTTGAGCGGTATTAATGGACGCCGCTCAACGCCAGCGCTGGTCA
>JFJP01018614.1_pt1 | contig 26937 bp, 18 predicted proteins | sample 431651 | NCBI WGS metagenome assembly JFJP01 (sample SAMN02602958, study PRJNA72255) | Microbial mat metagenome, whole genome shotgun sequencing project. | biome: fresh water; feature: sink hole; material: water; isolation source: purple microbial (photo- and chemosynthetic) mats found in...
AACCCATGTCACCACAGCAAACTAATGTGTTATTCTACCACTGAACTATCACCCCACAATCAATCCCTCATCCTCTTCCCAGGTAAATCTTCAATCTCATCTTCAAAAATAATCTCCCTCGCACGACGATTCCGCATCGGCACAAAATCCTCCAACAAATCGTCGCGCATTCGCTTCTCCGGCAAATCCTCACCATACGTGTCGTCCAACTTAGTCTTCCTCGAATATCTCACTGTCGGGTCGAAAATGCGCTTCTTTGAAGCTCCACCCCTGACATCATCAGTGTAATCCGTTCTGCTCCACATCATCACTGGCCACTCCAGCGCCTGTCTCTTCATAGGCCTACCTTCGTCGTCACCCGACGCACGCGCCATGTTCTCTGCCAACAATTTCTCTCTCCTGAGTTTCTCCTTGTACTTCCGCGCAATGCGCAACGCAGTCGAATTCTCATCAATGAACGCCTTCAAATAATCCACGACATTCTCCCTGTCGCCAGGATTCACCAACCGCAACTTTGGGCTCAAAGTCCGCATCAACTCAGTCAACGATCTTGGCCCAAGTTCAACTAACGTCTGCTCAAGTACATCCGGATCCCAACTGCCATTTCCGAATCGCGACGCTAAACTACCCACGTAGCTCTTTCGCATCCCAATCGACTTATCATTCCAAACATCCGCCGCGTTTCCCATAGGCGCCTCATCTCTTAACCCCATAGATCTTCGATATGCCTTCCCCCGCTCATCCTCTTCCCTCTGCTTCCTGTCCCTCTCTCGTTCTATTAAAGCACGAACCAGTTCCATAGGCAAACCATCAATCAGAGTTGGAATGTTTCTGAACAACTCCTCCGTACGCTGCTCTGGTCTGCTCAATGAATAAAAAAGCAACCCCTGTTCTTCATTACTCAATCCAATTGATCGATCAGCTTTTCTAACTGCCTCATGAATTTTGTCGATATCCATTGTACCTTTTAATCTTACTGTCTACTATCAATTGCACTTCAAATACATTTTAATTCCAAAACTACCCATCCACATCATCCACATCATCAGATTTGAGTTACTTCAATGATATTAATCTTATATAAAAAGAAGCAAACGGGAATCGAACCCATGCCTCCAGAGCCACAATCTGGTGTTCTCCCATTGAACTATTGCTCCTCATCGGCGTCTTATCCTCTTTGCATCCGTGGCCGCTCAGCAACAATCAATCTCCTCACAAGATTCAAATCCAATGTACTCGGTGCGTTTGCTACAGCAGCCCGCATTGTAGAATCTCTCCACAATGCACTTCGTACCACTCTCTCATCATTTTGCGACAACCCAAGTGCGTGCATGATCGATCTAACTCCCATTACGAATTGATTCATGAATATACCCTCAACACGCTCCCTCTCGAGCGTCTCCCTCCTCTCTTCTTCCCTTTTGCGTTCTTGGTACTCTTCTTCCTTGCTCCTCATCTCCTCAATGAACTGCCTCCGTCTCTCCTCCGCACCCTCCGCCCATGCACGGTATTCTTTCCTCTTTTGAGCATCTAACATGTACCGCACCCTCGACAGTAAACTCCTGTAAGTGCTCAGTTCCTTTGGTGTCAACTGACGATCCCGCTGCTCCCAGTACCCATCCGGCAATTCGTTAACACCACGCCCCAATTCCCGCGTCCACTCACCGTACCCCGGCCCAATCGGCAAAGTACCCTCCCTCAACTGTGTTGCAAATTCTTCACCAATATCGTTTTCCATAGCTCTCAACAGTACGACAACGTCGTGATCTCCAAATCTCTGACCCATACCCCATGAATCCATCCAATTGTACAATAGGTTCTCCATCTTCTTTTACTACTCTCTTCGTTAAATGTAGCTGATCTCGTTTTACGTACCTCAAATCACACAAACGAACACATTTACAAATCTAATACAGTACCTAACCAAAATACCCAAATTCATAAAAATGTGCACTGGGCAATATCCCTTGGTCTGAGTGCCCGTCACACTGGCTGGTAGTCATAATTGGAAGGCGGACCTTTCATTCCTCGTGGCAACCACCCACCCGCCAAAATAACATCAGTTACCCTTGTAGTATTTACACTTGGCATTGACATTCCCTGCTTGATGCACTGCGCAACGTCGGACGTGCACGCTCCAATAAGAATTCTCTGCGGCATGTTCACCGAGTCCACGTTGAAGTTCTTAAATCAATCTCGCGTTGTCCCTGCTCATCAATTTCGCGCTGTCGCCGTTGTTCAAACTCAATCTCGCGTTGTCTCTGCTCATCAATTTCGCGCTGTCGCCGTTGATCAAACTCGATCTCGCGTTGTCTCTGCTCCTCAATTTCTCGCTGTCGCCGTTGATCAAACTCGATCTCGCGTTGTCTCTGCTCCTCAAACTCACGTTTCCGCCGTTGTTCGTTGTATTCTCTAATGCGCTGCATTCTCTCCTCCCTCATTTTCTCATTTATCCTTTGGCTTTTTATCTCAAATTGAGGCATGCCCTGCTTGATGCACTGCGCAACGTCGGACGTGCACGCTCCAATAAGAATTCTCTGCGGCATGTTCACCGAGTCCACGTTGAAGTTCTTAATGCATTACTGAATGGCTCATCTAACTGACGTTGTCTTCGCCGTCGCTCCTGCCTAATGCGCTCCTCCCCGATCAGTTCACCTACCAACGCACCCGACAAATGGTCTACCGCATCTGGTACTACTCTAAAAAGTCCTCGTTCCCATAACTCCTCTCTACGCAACGCATCAAATAACAACTGCTGCTCATCATCACTTAAACCAAATCGTCTCGTTGCATCATCAACCGCCCTTCTTATTCTGTGTATGTCCATTTCTTTCTCCTCTACTAGCATTTAGTTTGAATTCGACTTGTTTTGTTCACACACACCATTATTATGATTACTCAGATATTTTACTACCTATATACAAACAGTAATCATTCACCATCTTTGCGCCCTGGTAGTCTAATTGGAAGGGCAGTGGATTTCTAATCCAAAGATTGCGGGTTCGAGTCCCGTCCGGGGTGTCTTTTTTTATACAAACACTCAAAAAGTGGCCGAAGCGGGATTCGAACCCGCGTGTGCATCTCTGCTCGGATTTTAAGTCCAATCCCTTCGACCAACTCGGGCATCCGGCCATTGATTTATCTCTACTCTCTGTCATTCGGTCGCTGAGCGCGCCGTGCCCTAGCCCATCGATATTCGGCTGGGTTGATCGCTCGTGCTTGTTCAAGTGGCACATTTCCCCACCTCGACTCGAGCATCAAATCGTACAACTCACTGATAGGCACGTAGCGCTGTCGCATATACTGCGTCCATTCGACGGATTCATCCGCAACCAACATGTCATACAAATTCCACTCCACTTTACCAAGCTGCGGTGTCCAATAAACGCTGTAACCAAAATTTCTCAACGAATCCATAAACCACAACGACAACGACTGCACTATGATCTTCGACATGTAACCCAACACACCATCAGCAAACAGTTGAAGTATCGACTTCCCGTACTGCATCACAGGTTGGAACCCAAACAACCTGTTCGTCCGACCGTATTTCCGCAGCATAATGTTGTACCACCCATCAAGTTCACCCATCAATTTGTTTTTGTCTTCCATTTTTAACACAGGGAACCCAGCCTTTGAACGCTCTGGAAACATCTCCTCCAGCTGAGGAATGAAACTCTCTTGAATAATTTTCATCGTCTTCTCAAAAACTACTCCACGCATAGCATCAAACTTGGCTCTCTCAGCAGCGTTCTGCTGAAATTGCTTTATCCTCTTTTCAATTCGACGTGATGCCGTAATTCCTAGGTCCCTTAAATTTTGCTCTGCATCTCCAAGCCAATCGATCCAGTTGTTATCGTCTGCGATAAAATCCAACATATTGTCACTGTCAACTGCTTCACCCTCTTCGTCCAGTTCAACTGGAACCAATTCATTCTCACTTACCACATACATTGATCCATACCCGAGAATTCGCTCCATAGCCAACCACGCTAACCACAACAAATAAGGAGCAAATTTGTTGTCACCATTTAAACGTTTTGACTCTCTCCGTGCCCAAGAATAGAATTCTTCATAATTGAATCTATTGCTAGCGTTCAACAACTTATCTTTGCTCTCCATCAATCCAAAGTAAATCTCTTCCAGTCTTCCCCATACCTCCATTACTTGCTCCTGTGCGACCGTCGGATCACCATGCTGAACTTCAAAAGGGATAACGCCTTTCCTTCTGCCATCCGCAAGTACACTGCTCAGCTGAGTGGTTCGGAAGTAGTTATTCCACGGATTTTGGTGCTCACCTACCCTTTGCTGCATTCCCAATCCTTAACGCTTTCTAATCTTTCTGAATTAATGCTATATACAATTCGACTTTTTTAAAAAACATCTCCGACGGGACTCGAACCCGCAGCCTCCGAATTAGGAATTCGGCGCTCTTCCAATTGAGCCACAGAGACTTACACCATCCACACCAACATGTTAAACTACCAACCGACACATTTCAAACAAAAAAATGACTGAAGTGGGATTCGAACCCACGAATGCGAACAACTAGATTTTGAGTCTAGCCCCTTTGACCGCTTGGGTATCCAGTCTCATGGATCTAAATGTACATCTCAGCTGCCCTGGAACCAAATGAAGGCAATGACGACCTTGGCTCCAATCCTCCCACATCACTAATTGCATCCCAAAATTTTCCGAGAGTAATGTACAGCTTACCCAAATCACCAAACAAACTTCCCATTGCGCTTTTTACAGCGTTACTCACCCCGTAAGTGTACCACACTGAGCCATATACATCAAGTCGCCGCGCACACGGAATAAGCCCCATGTTCTGTCCCGTGAAATCCACTATTGTTTCCCTGTACTGATGTACGATCGCATTCATCACCGCTGCCTCGTAATTCATCCTGAACCCCTCCAAAGTAAACAGCCAGTCCATCTCCTCCTTCCCCATGCAATAATCTCTCCTCATCGTACTTTTCCAACCCGTAATAGCCGCCTTAAACTGCTCAAAGTCCAACTTCTTCAAAAATGGAAATGTTGCAATTGACGACCGTCCCGACTGATCCTCCATGAACGGTAGCGTATACATCATTGCATGCTCAAACGGCGCGACCTTCATGAACCCTGTAATGTACAAACCGTCCGGTGGCAGTACTATGCGCCTTAAGCCAAATGGTAAAATTCTCGTCTCCAATCTCATTGCAATTTCACCCCACACTCCCTGAGCAAGTCTCGCATTTATCCTGCTAGCTGCTGCACGCGCAATCTCATTCATAACAGCGCCATTCTCACTCAACGAATCAAACTTACCTTCAATCAATTGAAGTTGAAGTGGCACATCGGATAATCTTAAAACTCGAGCTAACCATTCCTTTGGACCTTGAAGACCAGTACTATACGGAGGTAAATCCAGCTTGTTCCCATCAGACAGTGTAACGACCGTCTCAATACCTAAAAGCATCTCCATCAAGTTCCACACGACAAGTATATTGATACCGATTTGTCGATTGCTCATATAAGCCATCACTCTCGATGGCAACGGCTTCAATGTATCTGCTTGAAATCGCGTAGCAATTCCTATTAAACTCTCTGGCGTCAGTTCTTCCATTGGATCCACCATGTGACTCGCTAGATGCGCAATAAACGTCTCCGGATTCCATCTCGGTGACTCTATATATCCCGGACCAATTTTGAGCGTATTCCAGTTCTTCTCCATTATCCTACTTTGTTATTTATTTGTATCTGCAAATGTTGTTATGTAAGTTTTCAATCCCACGCGCACTACCATTAGCAATTGACCAACTCTCTAGCTTACCGCAAACTGTCACAAAATCACCACACAATCTAGTACGCAGAACGCTTCAAACCATCCCTCCAAAAACTTATCATCCGCATAACAGCCGGACTGACTGGCGATGTCAATGGAGGCTTCACATTCAGATCTGCCCTGAACGCAACATCCATCGGCGCCAGTGGCGAAACCGGCAACGATATCGGAATGTCACCAATCCCCGACCAAACCGCAATCTCCCCAGCGACCACATTCGGCATGTTAAAGAACACACCCCACTGTATTCCATCAAGCAACTGTTCATGCGTCCTCACAAAATTTGCATTAAGCAAATCGGAATACCATCCGCTCATCGCCTCCTTAAACCGACCATCGAACCAAAGCTGCGACGCGCGCATGACCAATGCCGAGCCTGATGACACGTCCGTGACTCGGCCAGCCTCCAGCTTAATCTCATCAATCAACCGGGTTGTAATCTCGACCGCACCCTTAAACAACACTCCGTCGGCATTCTGCAATAAAACTGTCTTCCAATTTCCAAGCGTGGCCCTATACGACGCAATGCACGTCCGAACCCTCTCCGTCATCAAGTCCCCAATCGTAACGATGTACTCATCCACAGTAGTGTTGTCCATCACAGGCATTATCGCGTTCGGCAATAACATGACGCCTCCCTTGAAAACCGTGTCAGTCACCGTATCTGACGTTCTATCCGTCGGAATGATGTACGAACCAATACCGAGTCGCCTCTCCAACAACACCCAAAACACCCACGCAATCGTCTTGGCGACCAACTCATTTTCATTCGCGTTTTCCACCGCTTCGTCCACACCCATCGAAAGACCCTCCACCAATCCCTTAATTTCGGCCTCGTCGTCAACCAACAGCAACTGAACTAACTCATCCATATCAAGTAGCACGTCACTGCAAACAGCATTGACGTCTGCCACAATCTGCTCCAACTCCTTGTCCGTGCGCAGCCAATTTATTCCACTCATGTGATTCTTTATGATTGATGCAGTAATGTAGATTATTCTAACCTCGAGTGGCATTTCCCGAAAGTTACCAGCATCCACAAATTGCACAACCTGTACACGCACTGGCGGCTCATCAACTGCAACTTCCATTCTCCCGCGCCGCATTGGCAACTCATCTCCATCCGCCTCGGCATTTCCCATGTACGTCACACCATCGTTTTCCCTCCCAAGTCTCCTGTCGAATAACATCGTACCATCCGTATCTCTCAGCTGTCTCCACTGCGCTCTTCCAAGATACTGGACTTCATCATCAACTGTCGGTCCCCGATATGGCGGAGGCACTCCAGCACGGCCAGCCATCATGAACAAATTTTCCCTCGCCGGACTCGGCTCCTCTTCAATCCTAGGAAAATCATCTCCCTGATATCTCACTTCGTCGGCCTCGACATCTCTACTGCGACCAAAACCAAATGGGTCATAATTCCGCCCAGTTCCAATTTGAACCTGCTCCTGCAAATCAGGATCAACCACAACTATTTCCCGCAAAGCAGGATCTGTTTCCCATGTTCTCCCCAAACCACGCCTACTCATCTTTTAGTACAATCTAGAAATCTTAATAAACCAAACTAAGTATTTTATGCTTCGATCAATCACTAACTCGAACAACCGCATTTACTTTCGATTACCCCTTTCTTTACAACGGTAACTCACTACCCCCCTCAACACTCCAATCCTCCCTTCCCCTCGGAACTGCATACAAACAATCGTCCCACTCGTTAATAACATCATCTGTATCTGCACGCAGTATTCGGTAGAGTGCACTTGGCACCTGTATGTTCGTCGACTGTCCAACGAACGCTGCGATTTGCATATCCAATGCGTTCAATAATCGTTGCATCAATCTGTTATCCGCCGCTACACACGGCAACACAATCAAATTTGGTAAATTGAACCGCTGAAGCTCTTCTCGATTTGCCACCATCAACGTGGTAAGTATAGCCGCTGGTATGTCCAGCATAAGACCATTTACGAATGCGTTCATGAATTCTCGTCTGCTCCATCTGTACGCGATCTTTGCTTCAAGAATAATCCCGTAGTAAGCATTCTTTAAAACGACATCGTCTGATTTTCTTGTCAATGGCAACGGATATGGCGACGAATCCGGTACAGCATCTTCCACATACGGGACCAAATCCATCATTACGTAATCAATTAATCCATCGTACATCAACCCTACTTCGCGCATGTTCACATCAGCTAACACCTCCATTCCGTCCTGCTGTATCCTCGCATTTATTCTCAAGTCAATGCTCTGCATCATACGTGGCAACACTTCCCTCATATCGCCATACGTAAAGTAATTCTCCTCCGTGAACGTCCGTGACCCGTATTCACTATTGACCATGTCCACACCCAACAAATACTCCACGAACGCATCAGGACCCGGTGCAACAAGCGCGTCAAACAACGGCGTACTTACAATTGACCCATCTCGCCCAACAATCCACGACCCAATTCCAAGAAATCTTTCCATTACAACCCACATGTACCACATTCCAAGCAGACGATAACAATAGTGCCTCAAATGCCACTCATACTCGTCGTCCACCATGCTTGGCCTCTCACTGTCATAAACCGCTAGCTCTCCGCTTAAAAACACTTCCATTTCGTCCATACCCACGTACATACCTAACGTAGCAGCATCGAAATGATCCCTAACGATGACATTTGTCACTGGTTGCCTCCAAATAGGATATGCATTAGCCAACTGTCGCAACGCGTTTCTCACATAATAGTCGGGTGAATTTCTCGGTCCTCCACACTTACCATAAGCATCCAATCTAGGACCACGCGTCCAGTCGAACAACTCACCGTCTCTCGTCAACACATCGTTCCAATCCCTCATTCCGTAATTCCTACGAGGCACTTCCAAACGAGGCCTCTGCCTCGGCAGCATTTCTGACTTAACTACCCACACAGTGGGGTGTATTCCTATTACTTTCAAAGAGGTGAGATGTGGCGTGTATGACGGTGGTGGTGGTGGTGGTGGTGTGTACGTGGCCGCCAAAGGCGGCTGTTTCTCCAAATCAAAGTAACAAAAAAGTCCAACTAGAAAATCAAAACCAACGTTTTACAGCCTTCTTCTCATCTGTGGAAGTTCGTCCTCATCAGAGTAGTCTTCTATCTGCGCATCGTTCTGCGGCAACGGCATAGCGTACTCATGCGTCTGACCCATTCCATTAGCGTCCACATACGTGAAACTCCGACCGTCCCCCAAAATGTAATCGACATACCCAGCAGTGATCAATGCGAAGTACACACTCACCACCACACCAGTCGTCTTCAGTGCAGACTTGTCTACCCGCATCATTGCGCCTTCGCTAAATCCGTAATAGACCACGAATACCTTTCTTGCTATGGCCTCCCAAACTGATGCATATCCCGCAAGCAAACCCAGTACGAACTTACGAATGCTGTCCTCCCAGAAACCAACGCCCATTTGTACAATGCCCTTCCACTCTTCCATCTTTGCATTTTTTTCCTGCGATGTTTTTATTGTAAAAATTGCACGTGCAACCTCGCTCCTAGATTTATTACCCCGTATCCGCAGCTCCTCAGGTCTGTATGTTACTGCTATCGGAAACTGGAGCAATCTCAAAACGCAGTACCATCGGTAACTTTTCACACGTACCTTCCGTGGATACCCCTGTACCACCTGCTCCCGAATATCTATTCTTCCCCTCCGGTCGTCAATGTAAATCGTTCCCATAGGAGTTCTCACATTGATGAATGGTGGAACGTCAGGTATGTTTACGATGACATCATCGGCATCAAATCGCTGTGTCATTATCGACTTTGACATCAGATGTTCAACATGGGCGATGTACCTGCTCGCTTGAGTTGAGGCAAACTGATACATCCCTGTCCTCCAAAATGACTCTAGCGCTGCTAACAACGGTCCCGTGGTATCTTGCGCAGTGGTTTCAACGACAGTCTTTGCCTGTTCGTAATCCCTCGCAATCATCACAGCAAGATCGCTTGGAATCCTCGGCGTTATTGGCCAAAATTCATAGTCATCTTCCTCATCTTCCCGCGCCGCTAACTCCCTAAATGCGTTATGTCTTTCCATTGTAAATGTCACTGTCGTTTACAGTCCACTATTTGATTTAATCCCAATTTCACTCCGCATAAATAAATAATCGACCAATTTTAATTGTTAAATCACAACCGTTCTCTTTCACTTTGTAGCTCCGAAATCACTCCGCAGCTCAGTAATCTTGTCAACTAACGCAGACCCTTTCAAAGTCGTCGCTGCCCTGCGCAAATCATCAACCCAACCAGCAATTGCAGGACTGCCTCCATGCTTTACAATTTGTGCCACAATATCGGCAGGCACTTTTATCCCGGACATCTCAACTCCCGTTCCGGCTGCGGCAGCATCCTTAATAAACTTCGGCACATTGCGCGGCACGGCGTACTCTGTCTTGTCCGCAATGATGTATTTTAATAACTGCACGTGCTGAAGTGCAAGTACCATCCGTCGAGACCTCCCCTCGATCTCGAAAAGCTCGCTTGTTTTCAATCCGTCGCGTAACTTATCATACCGCGTTGTGTTGTCCGGATAAATCAATTTATCAACACCCAATGATACCAGCGTGTCTGGTGCGTCATACACCGCAAATGTCAGATTGTTGCTCAAGTTAAACGGGATTAATCTCTGTACCATCTTCATGCGCTCCCTGATAAACTTCGTAATGTTCCCTGTTACGAATTTCCCACCCAATATTTCTGGGTAGACGTCTGTGGTGTTAAGTACGTCCGTTTGCAATTCCTCTGTTATTCTTGAAAGTGATATCCCTCCCATCTTAGCGAGCGTAGCGTCGCCAACACGAGTAGTCCTCCGCTCCTTGTCAACGTCGATTTGATTCTGCAATATCTGAAGCTTCTGACCAAACTTCCCACCCATTCCAAGTTTCTCTGTCTCAATTGCATTCATGATCCGGTCCTTCTCCTCATCACTGATAAATGGCTCTCCCACTCCGGATGCGATAGGTTTACCGGTGGTATCGATTATGCTCTTTCCAATGTCCCCGCCCATCGCAGCATGAATCACCGTAACAATGTCCATAAACGTCGCGTAAATGCAGTAGTTGACGTACACATGAACGTACTCCTTTCCAATCGCACCACTGACACGAGTCGGATCAATCGCAGAAATATTTCCAAATATCTGCTGAATTGATCCCGCTGATGTGATTATTGACGCCACCACCTGGCTCACTGTCTTTTGCGCGTCTTCGTACGTAGCCGTGCCGCTCTTCAACCTCTGCATAAACGCATCGATATCCGCAGCATACCCCGGAACCGCACTCCCAATGAACGAGTATGTCTCCTTGATTTTGTACAAGACGTTAGCGATCGCACACGTTGCCAACCCGATGTCAGCCAGCTTGACTCCCCGAAGCACCGCATTGGTATTTCCCGGCGCGACAGTTAGCAGCTCTCTAAACAAACCCTGAAAGTCATCCTCATCTCCACTCCATTGCAATGCCGCACTCTTCACAATGTCCGCATACGCCGTCTCAACAGCACCGAGCCGCGTACCACTCGCCGTAACAAGAGTTCCCGTACCTCCTACGGCAGTACTTGGCTTCCCTTCATAAAGAAAAAGAATACGGTGAATTTGCTTTCGCCTGCGACGTGTTTTCGGCTTTCTCCTCGGCACCCTTCGTCGCCCATTCAGCTTCACTTTGATATCAACCTTCGCAACCGGCGCTGGGGCCTTCTTTGTCCTCCTCGTTATCCTTGCCCTTTGAACCCTGCTCCTGATCTCATCCAAACGTTTTCCCATGTCCTTTGTTCCGTGTGACAACAGCGCCTTTCCATAACCCTTCTGATCAAATCTGCGCACAACTTTGTTACCAATCTTCTCCGTCGTCAAACGTTCAATTTTGTCCTTCTTCATCCCTGGCGCATGCTCTCCCCGCTCAACCACATCAAATTTCTCTACTGGCTTTCCCTTTCGCACCAACTCCCTATCAACGTGCGTGACCCAACGCTTCTCCCCAAACTTCTTCGGACGGGCCAGTCTCCTTCCCAATCTCTCCCGCATCGCAGCAAGATGCTCGTAGCGCACCATTTTCCGTAAACAACTATCTCTTTTTCTAAACCAATCAATGATGTAAGTAACCCATTCGTCAAATCTCTTAAAACTAAATACATGTCCAACTCCAACTTAATCTACATGTTCCTAACATTTCAATCACAAATTATTAGTTCAAACTTCATCTACATACGAAACCTGGCTGAGATCCTCAAAGTATCTGTCAGGATAGTCCTGAGTAGTAGTTACAAGTCGACCAAACTCAGCGATTCCGCCAGCGTAATTACTGTTTATCTTTGCCATCGTGTTCTGAATTGCCAACATCAACCCATCTACGCACGCCACAAACGCGTTCACCAATTGGAGCATCTGCGAATTGATGTCCGCGTCCGTGTATATTCCATCCCGTCGCATGTGCCGCATCGCCTCGTCAAATTTCTCCATCCAACGGTTTTCACCAAGTTGCTCAACATACTTGCCTTTGTATCTAATTCCCAGTACATGCGTCGTTCCCACCAAACCGTAGTAGTCATAGAACGAAGGCAAAACACGCCGTTGCTGAGCAAGTTCTATAAGCAACTGGACCCTCTTTCTGACAAACTCGAATATACCACTAATTGTCGAAGCCCAATCACGGTCCTTTCCCGGATTCAACACCGCACACGATTGAACAATCATCGACTCGAACCAATCAGTTGTAGCAAATGCATCCCCATCTATCATCCAATTGTCCGGCAACGTCTTGTTCAAGTGAATCAGATACCTTCCAATGGAATTCACCAATAAGTTATACCCCATTGAGTAGGCAACTCCGTTTCTCACCAATGGCAATTCGTCGATGGTCATGAATCCAATCGTCGACAACCACCCATTCTCCCACTTCGACATCGGGCTAGGCGCAATTCCAAGCGGTGACTCGCCCCACGGCGTGATTGACTCGCTAACCATCGCTCGCAAATCCTGGATCGGACCGGTAACGACGTATCCAAACTTCACCCAAACATCTCCAAGCGAGTACGTCCCCAAAATCGTCTCGTCAGCTCTCTCCAGTTCTGCCACAAACTGACGCATGTCAACCACGAATTCCGCATCACTCTCGATATGCCTGGCCTTGTCCGGCCCTCGTTCGTACACACGTAAAGCATACGCGAATGACGCAACATGCCGCAATAAGTTCATCATGACAGAGCGAACATGTGGTTTACTGTACATTCCTGCCAACTCGCATGCATCGGCAAACGCGTCGTACGTATACGCGTAATTCCACACCAGTGTATCCAACTTATAGACAATGAAATCCTCAAACTCCTCATCGGGCAGCTTCGTCAACTGCGACGTCTTCTCCAATCTGACTGCAATCGACTCCAACAAGCCCAAACACTGCTGGTAAGCTTCCTCCACTAACACCCTCGACGCATTCTCCTCTACCAACCATACACGCGTACTTACTAACCTCGTGTACATTGCAATCAGCGCATCTCGTTCCACCGCAGCAAATGCCCTTACAATTCCCAATAGGCCATAGTTTATAATCTCCTCATTGTCTTGTTCGACACCAACAACGTTTGCCAGTCCGAATGCCCTAATGGCCTCAATAACCCCAGGAGGTCCCTTCACTGGATTTGCACCGATAATAAAGCTTTTTTGACCCAACCCCCCCAAACAGCTCGCAATCGCATACCACCTCTGCCCTATCAATCCTTCACTCTTATCCATTTGCTTTTGAAATTGCTCCAAACAACCAACCTGAATTTATTGCTAAGTTTTGTAGTAACACCCACTCTAATATCCAACTTATCAATTGTTTTAATTCTACTACGACACAACTTACAACATGATCTTATCACCGTCCTCCAGCATTCCCTCATAGTTCATTCTTTCAATAAGCGGCTGTAACCCCGATCTCACAACATCCTTTATCTCAGTGAGGATTTCCTGTGCCAAAATGAAGTCACACTCTCGCGTAATCGGCATTTCCCTGTGACTGCGCTCAAACTCATCCAGATCCTTTGCAAAAACGGCAATTGCCTGCTTGTATGCCTCCACAGACTCCTGCAACTGCTTCCCATAGCACATCATCCACCTCGCCGCCTCAGTTGCAGCGTGGCGTTGGTAATGCTCCGAGAGCCAATAGATTTGCGCCAGTGCGTATGCAATGTCCGCGACATGATCGAAGTACACATCGTTTACCCTCACGTGGAAGAGAGTGTTCATAAGCGCAATTGGCTTCGCCCACACATTTGGCATGAACGGACGCATCGACATTAACATCGCGCAAAGCTCCTGCGGGTTCCACTTTGTCTTGTTTCCCCGCATCACAATTGTCTGCCTCGGCAGCGGAACGTGCATGTCCCCCGAGCGAATCTGAGTCTTCTGCTGCATGTTTAGTTCCACGAATAGATTGGTCTCTTTTACTAACAAATCTGATGAATGTGTCAATGAGCATCACGTTTTATTAGTACATGTACGATAACAACCTCAGTTACACATTAAACACTCACGCGATGCCAGTCCATTTCTAATCCGATCATTCCCCACTAAACAAGCATTTTATACTCTACCGAAAACAGCTCACAAATCAGATTCTTCCCTCTAACGCCTCTTTCCCGACTTCTTCCTCGATGCACTAGAAGACCTCCTCCCCATCGACGTGGCGCGCGAACTGAATCCACTCGACACTCCGCGCGACGACGCCCGCTTTCCACCAGACTTCTTAACCTTCTTCTTCGTGCTCCGCTTCGCCTTCTTCAGCTTACTCTTCTTCACCTTAGACTTAGTGGTAACCTTTCCGACCATCTTCCCATCCTTACTCTTCAACGGAACGGTCGCCTTCACTTCAATCTCTCCTCCAGAAATCTTTGTAACCTTTCCCTTCTTCTTCCCGCCGCTCTTCTTTCCAGAACTCGATCCAGATTTCTTCGCGCTCTTCTTCTTCATCTCAAACGACTTCTTAGCAATCTTCGCACTCGCATCAATCGACTTCTTCAATTCAGATGTCGACTTTGTAGTCGCCTTCACCACCTTATCAGAAACGTCCCTCAGTGCCTTAACAACCTCATCGCTGCCTCCACCAACCTGCTGTCCACTCTGCACCGATGCGAGGTTCCTGACCATGGTGTTCTGCTTGTTGTAGTTCGCACCCACTGCCGACATCAATCGCGACGCCGCACTACCCTCCGTTCCGTACGATCCCTTCAATGAAGAGGACATGGTCCTGTCGCGCTCGGCCTCCTTCGGCCAGTACAAACCATCCCAAACAGTCTCGTTCGAGTTCGGCACCCTGTCAAATCCACCACCGCCCTTCTTTCCATCCTTCCCAACAATGCGCAGTCTCGGAATGATCACAGTCGACTGTGCCCACTTACCGTAGAGCCGCATGTTCAACCCGAGATCGATGTTGAAATGGACTGCAATCTTGCCAGACGGCGTATTTGGAGCCGTGCTAGGCCACGACAACGTAATCTGCGGTCCGAATTCTCCCACCACTCCGCGAAGCGTGCACTGAGGATACTGCACGTCAACAACACACGGCCCGTTAGTCCTCGGCTCCAGAACGCTTTCGCTAAGCATGGCCCTTGGATTCATCGGCGCCGACGTGTCCGAAAACGACGCGACGAAGCCCTCCGTCACCATCTGCCTAATAATCTGCGGGCTTCCGTACTTGTCACCCATCTGAATTGACACCTTCACTGGCATCGGCTGTCCATCCACAGTAATCCCAACCGAACCCCCCAAATCAAATGAAGTAATCGTGTACTTGCATCCCGGCCTGCCACCAGCATCGAGCTGCAACCCCGTTGTCTGCAGTGCGTCCGACAACGACGGCCCATTGAACAACGTCTTACTCAACGCTTCCTTGGTCTTGCCACAACTGATGTCATCCGGCGGAATGCACACCGGATACGACTGCCCAATTGAATCGCGAAGCTGCGTCAACTGCCTGAGAAGCTCCGAATCCGGAATGAACGTAAGAGTGCAGCTCTTGGCGTCGACTTCCTGCCTACCCTGCTTCTTGAAATGCGTCTGTAAGAGGATCTGCTGATCCACATCGTTGTTCTTAATCGGCAAAGTCGTCCTCGGATGCGGCGGCACATAAATAAGGGTCGTTCCAGATGTCTCAACCGGCATAATCCTACCGTGGCTGGAGTAGTACTGCCTTATCTTTCCCGAACGAGCTCCCTCCGTCCACCGTGCCTCGTACAAATACCCCTGCTGCTGCTGCTGCGACTGCTGTGCACCCACGGATACAATAGTCTGCGTCCCGTCTCGTCCCTGCATGCTGTATATCTGCTGCCCCCCCTGCTGGCTATCAGCGACGTACATCACATTACCTCCTCCGTAGCGCTGCATGGTGCCAATCACGGTCGCCGGATCCTGCGCGATGTACGCGTTCGACAGGTCCATCGTCGGCCTCGGGGCGTACACAGGAGCAGGAGCAGGGGCCGGAACAGCAACAGATGCGACTGCTGGCGCAGGAGGCGGCGCCTTGAAAACCGACGTAGGCGCAGGTGCAGCTGGTTTCGGTGCAGGCGGAGCTCGAATTTCGGCATGTTTGGTTGCAATATCCAAGATCTCCTGTTCGTAATCGTACTTCGGACTCGGCCAATCATTGACATTGTTGGCGATGTACTGTCTGAATCTTGCCAACCTCTGCTCTGGCGTATATCCCTCTTGGCCCAACAACGTGTACAATTCTTTGTAAATTGGATGAGAGAACTGAGTCGCTGACGCCAGTGGCTCATCACTATCTGCCCTCTGCAGCGGCATCTCCGACTCTGGCATGGGTCTCGATGCCTGTTGAGGAGGAGGAGGACTGTACGGGCTTTGTCCCTCTCCTCTGGCCCTCGATGCCTGGAATCGATCACGTAAGTCCATCGCTCTAGCAGCGGCGCTAGTTTCAGCAGGCCTTGACTGCGATCTACGAGGATCTTGCGTGATTGGAACGCTCGGCGGAATGTATCCCTTACCACCGTCAGGCCTTCCACCACTTGCACCGTAAGCAGCGTCTGTCCTGTTATCGCTAATTAACCTTCGATCCCAAGCCGCGTCTTCGCTTGACATGTCCTCAAACCACGTTAACTTTCGTATCTAATCTGTGTTTGTTATTTTTAAAATTTAGTTTATAACCTGATCAACAAGTCAACACCAACGCATATAATCAATAAAATTCAAATGCACCACCTATTCCTATAAATGCAACAAAACAAAACTACTTACTCCAATTTCAACGCACGAGCCCACTCGCCCAACCGAGTGTCGGCCTTCTTCACGAACGACAATAGCGAAAGCTGAACATCGCTGATCTTCGTTTTCAATTTATCAGCCAAACCCTGCAACCCACCGATCTTAGTCTCCGCCGCACCCAGTCGCGATTCAATCTGACCCAGTCTACTTGCGTAGGCACCCGCAACAGCATTTCCTAACATCTCTCCGAACTCAGTGTCGTTCTCAATCGTTTTTGCCAACATCGTCGTTAATGCCCTTCTGCAGTTTTGATCCTCTGGGGCAAATACTAACGGGAAATAGTGATTGTCTGTCTCTGACGTCCTCGATACAGATTGCAATGCCGTGTAGATAGACTTAACATAGAATTGTCGGTAGTAATCCTGGTATTGGATTGTTTGAAGCTGATCCTTAGTAGGTCTCGCCAAACAACGCACTAACTGCAGAGCGCCCTGATCCGTCTCCGTCAACGCGTACGCCAATGTTGCCTTGTTTTTCTCAGTCAACAATCCGCCTGCTACCTGCTTTTCAAATCTTTGTTCAAGCACATAGCCAATCGAGTTCACGTGGCGCTCAATCGTATCCGACGGACGGGCTGGATGGCTGTCATGTTCACGTTCCCATCCATAACCCGGCCCAAACCACATCAAGTCCCTCAAATCATCCTTGCCCAATTTCTCAATATCAGTCTTAAGTTCCTGTATACGTTTATTGTAGTCACCAGTAAACTCACCAACCACCTCGCGGCACTTAGTTGCGAAACCATCCACATGACGGGCTTCGACAGTTGGCCGCTGTCTTGCAACTTCAACATCACGCCTTATCGCGTCAACTGTGTCTTTGAAGATCCGCTCCTGCCTCTCATTTTTCCCTTTCATGTCTCGAGCAAGTATATCCCACCTTGCATCCATCTCTTGCTGCACCTTCGCTTGTACCAACGTATCAGTAATCTCCCTCGTCAATCTATCCTTCGTCAGCTCGTCATCGTCCACCGGATTCTTTCGCATAGTGTCCATAATCTTTCTCATTCCTTCTAACGTAGGCCCTACACTTGTTGCGACGAGATCTGTTAACACCCTCCGCGTTCTCTCGTCTGCAATCGATTGTTCAACAATCGCGGTCACCTCGTCTTTGCCTATCTTCGTTCCAATCAACCTCTTCGCTTCTTCAGCCTGTAGCGCAATCGCTCGACTTATTTTTCCCGCAACTTGATCTTCATCGGGCTTGTTGTTTAACGTGGCAGTGAATCCACTAACAGTTTGCGTCAATTCAGTAACGTTTTTTTTTATCGCGTCCGTCACCGTCGAGTCCGCTTTTGCTATTACCAATTTAGTCAAATCGTCTACTATCTCTGTCGTTGATCCTTCAACAGCGTCGATCCGTTCCCGCAACTTGGTCACAGTCGTATTCGTCTCTTGGTTCGCAGCTTTCAATGCATCTACCTCCTTCGCTTGCTTTGCCTGCGTAGATTCCACTGAAGTAACCCGCGTACTCACCCCCCTCACGGCCTCAACAGCGGCATCCGTACTCTGCTGAACTACTGTTCCCCTGCTGGCAATGTCTTTGTTTCTGATATCCTCTACCGCGTCCACTAGTTTTTGCTTGATTCCCTTTTCAGACTCCTCAATGGCTCTCGACAAAGCAGCATCAGCTTCCCCGCGAGATTGTTTCTCAAACGCCATGTCCTCTATCAATTTTGGAATAATTGTACCAGAGTAACGTCCTGTTCTCATATCCTTCCTAGTCCCCCATAGCCCTGATATAATCTGGTCGATATCGCCCCTTGCGTCGTCAATGTAACCTGACGTAACTGCTAAATCACCAATCTCCCTCCCACCTATGTCAGCGAAACTCGTCGCGTTTGAAGGACTTCGGCTCAAAATCATTGTTGGCGCCAACGAAAACTCCCTCGTAGGCAGTGGACCATCTGACTTAGGATGTACGTCCAGTAATCTATTCACGTACCTTGTCATATCCTGCATCGCCCTTGCTATCTCTGCACTGGTTGCCCTTTCCCCCTCGGTTTCTGCTCTGATCGCTCCGCTAGCAACCCCCGACATCTGCTTGATATCGTGCTCCAAAGTCAATATACGTGCCCCGTGACCAGCCACCCAATTGCCAACTTCCGCAACTCGTTTGTCAACTCCTGTCTGAATTTTCCCAATGTTCGCCACCGATTCGAATATGGCAGCCTGCCCATTCTCCAGCGCCCCGATTCGCTCCGTGTGGTCAGTCTGTATCGCCCCCATCGCTGCAGCTGCCTGATCAACCCTCCGAATCCGACTCCCATTCTCCTCAACGCTTTGATTCACTCTGTTCAGAACTCCTACAACGTTGTTACCTTGACCAGTGTCTCCAATCCATTCCTGAAGACTACGCTTATACGCCTCGAAATGATCTGTTAACTTCTTGGTGTATTCAGCCAGTGTTTCACCAAATTCCCCCTTGGCGTACTGCTCTATTTCATCCAAGTATTTCTCCAATCCAGTCTTGAACTCTTGAATTGTGGCATTGACATCTTCAACCGCTAACTGCATACCACGATCCATAACTTCTGCCGCTCGCTCTTGCGCCTGTAGTTGATCACCATCATCATCGAATAAACTGTAATAATCCGTGTCGATCGGCGGGAACACGGCCTCCTCCATCCGTTCCATTACTGGCTGGCGCTGTGGCTCTGGCGGTCGAGACATTGTCTCTCGTTCCAATTCTGGCTGGCGCTGTGGCTCTGGCGGTCGAGACATTGTCTGGGCCGGGGGCGGGTACGGGCCTATTGGGTCCACCCTCTTCACCTTACTCCTTCCTCGCTCGTCATCTTCTGTATCAGTGCCACCCCCGTCATCATCATCGTCTCCAGTTGGGTTATCATCCTTTTCCCTCTTTGATCCCACGCCAATTTCGAACACGGCTGCGGTTTTTGGCTCCGTATTCATTGATCCACCACTCGATACAATATCATACACCACTTCCAACCTGTTCATCGCTGTAGGCACAAACCGATTTTGTACTGGTGCATACGTGAACATTGGCGTTGCAATTGTTTTGTACACGTCTGTTTGGAGTTTTGTCGGATATGATCCATCAATTCTTGGTATTACAGGCTGATTGAAATTGATTGGACTACTCTTCAATCGCTCCATAAATATGGTGGCATCCAGTATAGTTTTGCCTTCCGACATCAATTCCCGATGATACAGGGCTAATGTTTGATACGCAGCGTCGACTGCAGCAGACATAATCGCAAACGTGACAGGCGCGGAACGGTAACCCTCCACAAATTTTTCGAAATGGGAATCACTCCAGTCCCCAATACGTACATCCGCAGTAGACACATTCTTGTCATCTAATACGAATCCCAAAAAAGTCTCAACCTGTGACCTGTATGACCTTCGCATCAGATACCCCTGTTTTCGGTCATACAAGTTCTGCACCGACTTAAACGACTGTGCCATTGCTGGATTTCCCAAAGCTGCATTTAGAAATCCGTGTAACGCACCTGAAAGTTGACCCATTTCGTCCACAATGCGTTGAAGATTCACCAAATCATCGTCCTTACCCCCGTACTCTACTCCGCCACGTTTCTGTTCCTGGAGCGGCAACACAAATCCAAAGTTAGCTACTGGAAATTTGCTCAAAGTCTCACCGTATTTCAGTAAAGCCGATGCTGAGATACCAAACATGTCAAAATGCCCAACTGGGTATGTGGTGTAATATTCCTGCATTGCTTTCACTTCTGCGCTAATATACCTTCGCATTTCGATCAACTTACCAATCAACTTACCGCTGTTGTCTTTCTCCTCCGGAAGATAATTTACTGCAATGCCCTTGCTCAATATCATTGCTCCACCACCTCCACCACCATCTCCTTCCACCGACAGTGCCTTCGCAATTGTCCCTGTACGCGGCAGTGCGGCTTCCGTTCTGCTTGCCAACATCGATCTCTCTACACTATGTAACTGTACGAATTAAAATTGTATCATCGTGAATCTCATTAGTATCATGAACTTCAAATAACATGCATCAATTCATTTCAAAACACCATTTATCAAACTGATCCTACAAAGTCTCAATTTCGTCTGCAATCTCCTCAACATCACCCACGATGGCCTTCGCCCTCATGGCCATGTCAACGGCACCCTGTATCTTCTGCTTGGTCGTCCCGCTCTTCATCATATCATAATCGTCTTCAAACTTCTTGTAGTGCGTCGCGGCGTGATACAAATCGTACTCTGGAAATTCATCCCTAAGCGCCTTCGACGAAACGGCCTTCTCACTCCTCGCATAATTTTTGGCAAATCCAATCACGCGATTGCTAATTCTCTCCGCCCTACTCTGTCTTGGTACGTAACTATTCACCATCCTCCCCGAATCTTGCTTGTAGCTGTGTATCGGGTCTGCATAAGCGGCCCATGTCTCTGCCTTCATACGAGGCGCCTTCCCCGTGTAGTCCTCACCCCAACGAACCAACTCATTCGCACCGACTGGCTGGTAAGTCAACAATCCATCGAATGCCTTGCGCGGCTTAACTTTACCCTCTCGATACTTCAAATAATCCTGCACTGTTTTGTAACTCTCTTGCAGCTGTGCTGGTGTTCTTGGCACCGCTGGCCCCGCGTAATCTCTTCCCCAGCGCTCAAGCTCATTTCCTGTAACGGGCTTGTACGTTAACAATCCATCGAATGCCTTCCGTGGCTTAACTTCACTCTCCCTGTACGTTAAGTAGTCCTCTTTTGTATGATATGCCTGTTGCAACTGTGCAGGAGTCCGTGGCGCCGCTACAACCGAATCCGCGTAATCTTTAGCCGTCTGCGTCACTGGCGGCGATGCGCTCTTGTACCAAGCCGCGTCAAAAATACTCATTCTCTACAACCTTTTAAGTAAGTACATAACAATGTGACAATCTTCCAACGTAATTTCCAACAAATGCAGAGTATGCAAACTGCCTCTCGTTACAACAATCCCTCTCCGTGCTCTCCATTTTTTAAAATCAAATTTTCTCTAAAAGTACGACCCATCAAATAAACCACTTATCGCCCCCCCAACATCTCCTTTCAGTATCTTCTCACCAACTTTTCCAACTACATTCTTCACCTTACCAGGAACAGCCCCTCCCAACCCCTCGTTCAATAATCTCATCGACTCCGACGGCTTTCCAATTGCCATGGCTGATTCAAACAACTTATCTGGGTGCATCTGTATCAACTTTCCAGCGGCTCCGCCGGCTTTACTTGCAACCCCTGTTTTGGTTATGATGTCATTCAACAAATCCCTTCCCTTCCTTGAACTACCCGTCATCGCGGCACCAAGCTCGTACACCCTATGTGCCAAATCCGCGGCCGCGCTAATCTTCTCCTTTACTGAACCCTTTGCGATCTTCGAGAAATCCTCACCCACCTTACCGCGTTCTCTCAACAACCTTGCCATATCAGGGATCGGCGAGTATTGTAATAGCGGATGATCCTGCACATCCTGCAAAAACGAATCAAACTTACTCTGAACATCTTTAGGGCCCGTTCCGTCGGCCGATGCTAAATATGACGTCAACAACGCCTCATCGCCACCCCCATCGGCATCGTCGTCATCATCCCCATCGAACTCATCATCGTCATCGTCGTCGTCGACGCCATCATGTACACTCTGCAATTTTTGGCGAATCGTTTCCTGGCGACCATACGGCACCCCCTCCGCACCCATCAAAGCCGGTGGTACTTTCCCCCCAGCAAATCCGTATGGCCCCAGTGGTTCACCATCCTCTCCGTAATCTCTAGGCCTCCTCTTTACCAACTGATCGAACTCGGCCAATCTCTCTTCATCCGACGCGACACTACCGATTTGCGCGCGCCGGACTAATAGTTTCCCGCCTTGCGCCAACCATCAGCCTCCAACTCCTCAACCCTCTGAGTATGTCCCGTCGACGCCATGTGCGATCCTGCAACGGCATTGTCCAAGAAACCACCAAAACCAAACTTTCTCGACAGCGCATTCAGTGCGACCTCCGCACCCTTGAGCAGATCACCCTCTATCGCATGCATTCCAGCCTCAACCAACGCCGCGGCAACCCCGGTCTTGTTGTTGTCAAAGAACTGCGCAGCAAACGGAGCAATCGCCTTTGCCGCGGGCTGCAAGTAATCCTGGACCATCTTAACTCCGTTCTGAAGCGCCTTCTTGTCAATCGAAATTCCGATCTGCGGCTGCACCATACTCTCAGAGTACGACGATCTCGCACCGGCCAACGCTGCCTTCGCCAGCGTACTGTCGGACGTCGACACAACCCTGTACGTCGACGCCATCGCATCCTTATGCGCCTCCGCCGCGGTGTAACCCTGGCCAGCCTGTCCAAAGTGCGGCAAAATCGCGCCAATGTGCTCGCCCGAACGACCCGTCTGGCACGTCGAGTACTCGTACATGGGATGGGTATTGCCGATCACCAGCCGGTAGAACATCTTGAACCACACCTGAACCTGCGTCGCACCCGTGATAGCCCTGACCTCGAACTGAGGCATTCCCTGCTTGATGCACTGCGCAATGTTCGACGTAGCCGCACCAAGAAGTATCTTGGCGGGCACGTTAACGGAATCAACGTTGAAGTTCTGGAAAGGCTCAAGTGCCTGACCGACCAATCCCTGAGTGTAACCAGGATTCACAACGTTAGTGTTGATCCTAAAGAACGGCGAATACGGAATTGCTCTAGGATTACCAGCGTTCGAAGTCCCGTTCCCAGTTGCGACGGGCGAAGCAGACGAATAAAGTGACGTGTTCGCCAAGTACCACGAACCAAACGAATACGCGGGTCCAGTTCCAAACGAAGGCAATATCCTGCTGAATCCGAGCGAAGCCGGCGGCACAGTCATTGAATCGGTGTTCCTCGCAGTATTGTTCGACACGTTACAAGCACCCCAAAGCAGCTGCGTGTTGGAATACTGCAAAGTAGAAGGCGTCCAAGTCGTCACACCGCTCGTAGCATCTCCTGGATCCGTCCCGTACCAGCTGCTAACCGTCGGGGCAGTCGCGGTCTTTCCCGTGGCCGGACCCAAGTAGTACGCGTTGGCAATCCAACCTGGGTTCATCAGATACTGCGAATGCTGACCAGGCGCGTTCAGCGTCATGAACGCAACTCTGTTGGGAATAACCGGAATGTACCACGAACTGACCGCATTCATGGCGTTACCAGTCATCGCCAGCGCCGGGACAACATCACCCAGGCCACCGAAAATGTACACATTCGGGTCAGCCGTGTACTCGGGCGAATTCGGGAACCCAACATTCTGCCTCCACTGGGCCTCGTTCGTCAGCGACGTCATACCAACCTGCTTTGTCTCGTTCTGTGCAGCACAAGCAACTTCGCACGTAGCCTGCTCAGCGCACGTCACCCTGATCTCCATGGCACCACCCAAAAACTGCGCAGTCGGAAATGGGTCATACTGCGGATCCAGAATCGACCCCGACATCACGTTGACAGCCTTGCTGTCTCCACAGCTTCCCTTCACAGCCGACAGCGGATTGTCACCCTGGTACTTCACGTGCTTGACACTCATGTCAGCGAAGTCTCCATAGAGGTTGTTCTTCACCGCGTTTACAACCGTAATTGGATCACCAACATTGAGGTTCTGCGTATTCAACGGGTCACCAAGCATGCGGTCATTTGCCCTCGTGGTGCTCAACCCGTACGCGTTCTCGTAGTTAGCAGCCGGCTGCGGATCATACGCGTACAAACTCTCCGGGGCAGCATTGATGGGAGTCGGAGACGGCCCAGCAATCACAAAATTCTGCACAGGAATCGTTGCCATTCCAACATCCGTCTGCAACGCGTACTGCCCAGCATTGGTCAGCGTCTCCTGAAGCGCACCGTACCACACCTGGTCATCGTTTCTCTGCTGCGCAGACCCGAACTTGTAGATAATAGGCTCAGTGCACCACGGCGCCACCGTCAAACGAAGCGTGTTCTCCCTGAACGACCCAGCATTGACAGTGATTGCGGCCGTACCCCTTCCCGCCCAACCAAGCGTATTCAGATGAGCCGCAGTGTAGTCACCCGTCGTCAACGCATCGAACGGGTGCGTCGCATCGCGAATTGATGCCAACCACGCACCGTAGTTCTTTGCAATGCTCTGAGGATCATCACGGCTAGCAAGCTTCGCCGCCAACTTCACCAACTCGAACTCATGGTCGAACCCGGAGTAGTCCGAACCGAGTAGCTCACCAGTCACTTCATCCCTCCTCCTGTTAAACTTGGCAGAGCCTCCCTTGGTAAAGAACTCAGTACGCGCCCTCTTCTCACGCTGCGCATCCTCGTCATCCTCACCAATCGCCTCCGTCCTGAAAGCGGTCCTCTCTCCCAAAACTCTCTCATCCTGCACCCTCTGACGGAACGCCCTGCGCTCTCGAATTGGCAGCGCCATAAACTCCGCCATGGTCATCCCCGCTATGCTCGCAACCTGAGCATCCGAGATGTACTGCTCGGACTGCCCGTTACTTCCCCTGTTGAACTGCCTCATCCCGTCTCTCTTCTCTCTACAACTGGTTTACTTTGTCATTTATAATTAATTTATTTAAAAGATACCCAGATTTATATTAAAATAAACAAAACAAAACCAAATAACGCCTTCATACTTTGTCATCAAAACAATTAATAAATTCCCAACAGTAATCAAACAACATTCTGGATGTAGTAATTGGTGATGCCATCTATATCAGAATTAGATAACTGCGTGCCGTACAGTCCGCAACCATACCATCTTGCGGCGGGTTCTCCGATAAAACCAACGCCGTCATGTATATCCGGCGCGCTCGTTGCCCAAGCCGTGTAAGGCAACCCCAAAGTCGCTCCCTGCACAAGATCCACACCATTCATTCGCACCGACGGCGTCTTCGTCGCTCCATTCCACTTGATGCAAATTACATACAGTGTATTTATTGTCCACGCTGCGGTTGTGAATTGAATTGATTGAACGGGGCTGTTGATTCTGATGAGGAGGTCCTTTCCACCACTGCCCAAGCAAATAAACTCAAAATATCGTCCAGCTGACGCAAGGTCATAATTCGAAAAGAACGGATAATTTACAAACGACCCTGTGAATTTGAAAGCAAAAACCCACGTGTGGTCCGAATTGAAATTTGACATAACCGGAAACCGAATGTTTGCACCCGAGGTCATGTTAATTCCCTTGTTGACTGAATCCCATACTGGATACGGTGCGGTCGACAAATTAGTAGGATTAGACCCCACAATACTGGTGATTGCTGTCACATTCGTACCCGACAGCGTAAGTTTACTTGCTTCCATTAGATACACCACATGCAACGGATTACCTACTACAAGAGCACCATACGATATTTGAACGTAAATAGCCGCTATCATTGCATCAACCTCCGCCTTTGTGTACACGTTAGGAATTGCCCCAGTCCCATCTCTCAGCACAATCGTATTCGGCGTGCTTGCAGTCGTCGCCGTCGTAGCCGAGTTGGCAACCTTACCGACTGTCGGCCGCACTCAGCTGCCCAATTCCGTCTCTGCGCAATACACCAGTTCCCAGGTTTGCACCGTACACGCCAATATTTTGCCCCGTACCTCCAATCGATACCGTCGTAATTCCACCCGAATTCAGCGACTCAATGATTGGCAGTGCTGTCGACGGGCTAGTCATCAGCTCCATGCGCGCGTAATTCTGCGACGCCAACCTACCTCCATAAATCTTCAACCCAGTTGAATCAAACGTTGGATCAACACCAAGATACATCGTCGCAACAGCAGTACTCGCAGCAGAATTGTTAACACCTGTGAAATAAAACTGTGTCGCACCTGCAGTCGTCGTAGCAGTTACCGAATCAACCGTAATGTC
>JFJP01027078.1_pt1 | contig 26937 bp, 26 predicted proteins | sample 431651 | NCBI WGS metagenome assembly JFJP01 (sample SAMN02602958, study PRJNA72255) | Microbial mat metagenome, whole genome shotgun sequencing project. | biome: fresh water; feature: sink hole; material: water; isolation source: purple microbial (photo- and chemosynthetic) mats found in...
TATCGAGCTGATGGTCACAAATTCAAGGTTTTCTCCTTTAAAGACGCTATTCTTTTATCAGAAAATCGATAAAAACCCAGAAAATTCTTTTATTATAATGAATAAAAATAAAATTCTATTTTTAGCCAATTTTATTCAAAAAACCTATTTTTTTTCAAAAGGAAATCATTTTTTTTTAAAGGAAACTCAAATAAAAAAAAAATACTTCCAAAAATTATCAATAATCAGGTTAATTCCCCAAAAGCCAATTAATGTCCTATTTCTCCTTTTTCCCATTTTTCAACGATCTCAACCTCATAACCCTCACCTTCAAAAACCCCCATTTTGAATGCGAATATCTTCTTAGAGTTTCTCTTTCTAACTCGCAAAGAATCAAATTCCAGCTATTCTTCATGTTATTGATAATGATACCTTGTTTCCTTTTAGAATACCAAATTCCTAATACTTTTCTTCTATATCCAATCCTCAAAACCCTGATAATTTTCTTGCTTTTAACCATAGTTTTTCTCTTGATAAATCGCCTGAAAAAAGTCATGAATTATGTGATGTTTCTTTTGAGTGTTTTATTTTCAGCGTTTCTCTTTCACGAGCTTGAATTAATGAGCCAATTCTATACAAATGCCCTTCTTGTAAATCATAAGCTTCTATTCATGTTTTGCTTCATTTCCTTTCAGAAAGGGGCTTTTGAGCTTCCTTGGCACTTAAAATCAATAGAAATCCTCTCAAGTTTCCTTTATCTTTTACTGAAGTTCGAAATTTTTGATTTCGATGCAAGTTTCTTCATATTTTTTGCGTTTATTTGGTTTTCGATTGTGAACCTTTATCTTTGTGAGAAGCACTCTCGTGAATCTTTTTATGAACTCATGGGAGCAACCAGTCTTGTTGATAAATATCGCTATATCCTCAAAGAAGTCGACCCTGGAATCAACATTCTTTTGAAAAGATCGAAGGATAAAACATTAAAAAAACAAAGGAAATTCTTCAATACGAAAGCTAAAAACGCGAAAAACTTGAAATTTACTGAAAAATTCACTTATGAAATCGAATATATCAACTCTTGGGCACAAGAGAAATATTCGCTAGATTCACTTGAAAAAGCCATGGAATTCTTCGATCAAATCAACTTCAACGAAGGGGGTAAAAACGGACCAAATGATGCCAAAACTATAAAGAACTATTTAGAAAACATCAATAATCCCTTTGGTCTACGAAATTCCTTTGATTTTTCCCCTGCGAAACGCTATTTTTGTTATAAAAAGGATATTTCGAAGAATTACACAAAGGATTTATTGAAGAATTCTTCAAAAGAGTCTCAATTTTCAGCGATTTTCTGTGTTTATGAATGGAAATCTGATATATATGTACTAATCCGATTGAACGATTTCCATCTGGAGGAAGAAGTAGAAGAACTACGTGAATTAGACCGTTTTAAAGAGAAATTGCTTGCGAATATCACACATGATTTAAGAACCCCGCTGAACGGAATGATCTATTTTATTCACCAGGCAAAAGAAAATATTAAGCAAGATGAACAAGAATTGAAGAAACTATTGAATTATGCTGAAATCAATGGGAATTTACTCATGAATCTCATTGGCGATATTCTTGATAGAAGTCTTTTAAAAGTCAATAAAATGCGATTAAATATCCATAAATTTGCCTTAAAAGGAATTATTGAAGAAATCATGATACTTTTACAACCAAAAGCTGAGTTTCAATCAATAAAACTAGTGCTTCTTTTCCTTTGTAAAGCCGAAATTATCGTTGAGTCTGACAGTGATCGATTGAAACAAGTACTGATAAATTTGGTCGGTAATGCGATAAAATTCACTAAAAAAGGCTTTGTAAAACTGCGAGTTTCGAAGAAAAGTGAGCATTTCATCAGTTTTGAAGTAATCGACACTGGAATAGGCATTGGTAAAGAAGATATTGAAAGACTGGGCACTGCCTTTAATTCCTTTGATACACATGGCATGAATTGCAAAGGAATTGGCTTAGGACTGTCAATTTCTCAAGAAATCGTTGGGAAATTAGGCCCGAAAAGCCAGCTTTATGTCTCATCAAAAATCGGCTTGGGAACGAAGTTCGCATTTCGAATTTATCGCTCTTTATTGATGAAGGAGAAAGTCGGCGTTCAGAAGGTTAAAACCTTGGTAAAACCCTTGTCGAGAAATAAAGAATTCACCTTTGAGAAATTAACGCTGAAAAAATCAAATTTTACAGAGATTTCGAACGAAATTGACATTATGGAGAAAATTGCCAATAATGTGAATAATGTGAATAATGTAAATATTGTTGAAAATCATGTGAATATTGTTGAAAATCATGTGAATAATGTGAATATTGTTGAAAATCTTGTGAATAATGTGAATATTATCGAAATTTTCACAAAGAATTTTGAAAAAGAAGAAGAATTTAGCGAACTGAACTCGACGGAATTTCAAAGGGAAAGCGAGATTTCGATGAATTTCTGCACGGAGGAGATCGATGAAAAACTGAAGAATAATGACAAAGATAACGATTTGAGTCCATTATCTGTAAAAACCTTATTCGAAAGAAGATCGAAGAAACAGACGATGTTGCAATTAAATAGAGGAAATTTTGAAATCAACTATCAAAGAAACCAAACCCCCTCAAAAAAACTCCTTAATTTCTTATTAGAAAGGTTGAATCCTTTGAAGATTCTCATTGTTGATGACAATTTATTCAATATTCTCATAATGGAAAAATTCTTGAAGAAATTGACAAATAATCAAGAAAACCCACGAATACTTAATGAATTCGCACATAATGGTGAAATAGCAATAGAAAAGTTCAAAATAAACAATGAAATCAATGCTATAATGCCTTTCGATGTGATTATTATGGACTGCGAAATGCCGATTATGAACGGATTTGACGCTTCAATGGCTATTGGGAAGTTAATTCGTGATGAAAATTTCAAGAAATGTGAGATTGTCGCTCATAGTGCTTTGAATCTGGATTTCGAGGTTGATAAATGCAAAGAACATGGCATGAAGTATTTTCTGTGCAAACCCTGTAATGAAAATCAGTTCTTCACTGTGCTTTATCAGTGTTTGAAGACAAAAGAAGATGAAGAAGAGAACAAAGAAATGCAGAAAACTAAATAAAAGATTACTTTTTTTGCTTTTTTTACATTTTTTTACATTTTTTTCTTTTGTTTATTTCGAAAAAATTGACTGATTTTCTTTTTAATTTTTTGAGTTTAGTTAAGTTTTCTCGCTTTTTAATGAAGGAATTTGCATTTAATTCTGTTAATTTATTTTCTTAATAAAAATTTTATTATAAGAACCTTAACATTATTTCCTTTTATAATTCAATTATCTGAAACTTCTATCAATTTCAATAATTTTTAATCTAAGTTAAAACTCCAATGCAGAAAATGTCTGAAAGTCAACTACCCCTTTACAAATCGCAATTGCTCAGCACAATGCAATCCAAAGCGAATCCTTGCAGTGAAAACGTGATGAATCCACAGTAAATAACCACCCCATTTATGTGAAACATCCAAGAAAAAATTATTAATAGAATCAAAGAAGTAGATAAACAAGGCCAGCATTCACAAATAGGTCTTTTGACAAAAGTGACGAGTTGTAATGATATATGGCAATCTACACAATATCAAGGGGTTTCTTCTATCGTCTATCGTTTTTGAATAAATTAAAAAAAAATTATAGAAAGGATGGAAAAATTTCATTTATAATTCGTTTTATAATGAGAAATTCAATGAAAAGTAAGAAATTTTTCAAAATAAGGTTTTTTTATTTTCATCATAATATAATAATATAGACAGTTTGAAACTAATGAGTTTTTGAACCCTGAGATTCAAAATAAGAAGTTTAACATGAGGAAGACCACTATTTCTGAATATTCCAATGCTTTGCATAACAATCGGGTTCTTAATCTATTAAGAAACTTTATAATAATTTTTAAAATTATTTTTTAAGATTTTCGTCAATCCGAAGTTCACAAGCTGTTAATTTTTTTTAATATTTTAAACGATTTATCTATAAAAAATAGAAAAAATTAGTATATTTCTGCTAAAAAATAATTAAAATTCATCAAAGAATGCAAATGAAAATAAAAAAAATCAATCAAATTTTCCAATTTATTTTTTAAAAAAAAAATATTCATAAAAATTTCTGAATTTCCCTTCAAATCTTCGTTTTTAATACACGAAATCGAACTTATTCGCAAAGTTCTTGACCTCTTCTTTCAGCTTCATAACCTCTGGATCCTTTTCCCCATTGTTCTTCACAAATCCTTTGAAATCTACCAGTTTGCTCCCTTTACATTCGCTCTTCATCCTTTTGGTAATAATGACTCCCCTATCCAAAAATTCCACAATCCTTTCAAAATCTTCTTCAAGCAATCCTCTTGAAGTCATTGCAGGACTTCCCAATCTTAATCCACTGGGTATCAAAGCACTTTTATCACCAGGAACTGTGTTCTTATTCACATAAATATTCACTAATTCCAATAGAAATTCAACACGGGAACCATCAATATCTTTTGAACGAAGGTCCACAAGCACTAAATGATTATCAGTGCCTCCAGAAACTAATGAATATTTCTTTGATAAAAGAACTTCTGACATGCGTTTGCAATTGCGAAGGACTTGCAACTGATATTCACGGAATTCAGGCGTTTGAGCTTGCTTTAAGGCCACGGCAAGGGCTGCGATTGTGTGGTTGTGGGGACCGCCTTGATGACCTGGAAAAACTGAGGAGTCGATCTTGGACTTCAGGTCGTAAGTTATTTCTTTTTTGGCGTCAATTTTCCGGGTCCCTTTACGGTAAAAGATCATTGCACCTCGAGGACCACGTAAACTAGAGTGAAAATTTTAAAATTAAAAAAAATTGATCACTTATTTCAATTCCAAAAAAATAAAAAAATTAAATATTACTGCCTAATAAAATAAATCAAAATAAAATTTAAAAAATTCAAATTTGAAATAATCGACACAAAAAAAATTTTTGCATAAAACAATGATTTCTTTTTATTTTAAAGACGAAATCTTAAATCTTTCATATCTTAGAAATTCGCCAATTAGTTTTAAAAATTTCATTTTTCCCCTTTTAAAAAAACAAAACAATTACCTCTTATGTGTCGTTGTTGTTACGATATCCGAGTCATCAAAAGGTGAAGGTATCACATTTCCTGCCACCAATCCGCTAATATGTGCCATATCTGAAACCAAATAGGCGCCAATGCTATCACAAATTTTCCTGATCCTTTGATAATCATACAATCTTGCATAAGCACTAGCACCAGCCACAATGAGTTTCGGTCTATAAATCAATGCCATTTTCTCTAACTGTTCATAATCTATAATCCCAGTGCTCTCATTCAATCTATAAGGCAACACCTCAAAATAAGTGGAAACCGCTGATATTTTTTTGGTTTCTGTCTGGTACCCATGGCTTAAATGTCCACCATGTGGCAAATCCAATGACATAATCCTATCATGGGGTTTCAAAACAGCAGTATAAACCCAGAAATTAGCTGGCGAACCTGATAATGGCTGTACATTAACTCCCCATTTTTCAGGATCTAATCGAAAAGCTTCTAAAGCTCTTTTCATGCAAAGGGATTCAGCTTGATCAATAAATTGATTACCACCATAATAACGAGCTCCTGGATAGCCTTCTGAGTATTTATTGGTCAAAGGGGAACCTAAAGCTTCTAATACAGCTTTTCCAACAAAATTTTCTGAAGCAATGAGGGCTATGCCTTCCCTTTGACGAAGGATCTCGTTGGAGATGATAGAAGAGATATCGGGATCGACCTGGGAGAGAGGAAGTTTCAGGCCTTGGGCTTGGAGAGAGATTGATTTGGAGATTTGACGGGTGAGAGATTTGAAAATAAGAGGAAGTCTGGAAATCATCAATTTTTTTGTATAAATTTTGTGAATTTTTTAAAAGTTTTGGAAAGTTTTTTGGTATTTTTTGATTTATTTTATGTTTTTTTTTTAAATCTCACTTTAAGGCTGTTCGTTGAGCTGTTCGAAGATTTTCTTCCTTATTCCAAATAAAAACGGTGATCACTATATTTTTTTAGATAGAGATTAAATCAAATCAAATCAATGAAAAAAAAAAAAATGAAGAAAAAAAATGGTTTTTTTAATATTCATGTTTATTTTAAAAGATTTCGAAAATAAATAAATATTTAAATTAACAATCGAACAAATTTTATTTTAATTTTCCAAAAAAATTTAATTAATTTTTCTAAAAAAATTAGCTGCACTGCCTTGAATCAACAATATCAAAAACCAGTAAAACTTAAAAATTTTAGGTTTTTCTTGTTATGTTATTATAACTCTAAAAATTTTTTTAGAAAATCATCTATCCCATTTTAAAAATTTTTGAAAAAGAGAGAAAAAATTATTGAATTTTATTATATAAAGATTCTATTTTACTTAACAAATTTCGTATTTAGAATATTAAGGAAAAAAAAAAAAAAATATCTATTAAACTTACTTGAACCTAATATGTCACATTCTTGAAAATTTTTCAATACTATCAATGAAATTAATACATTTTCTAGTAAACCTATTTCTCATGGCCTCCTTATTTATTTTGCAAAATAAATGGTCTTATTATTAAATTATCAATAAAAAATTATTTATTCGTAAATAATAGTTAAATTTTTCTTCAGCTTTCTAATGAGTGAACCCTTAAAAGATCAGTTATTTCTTCACATCGACCCTTCAACTGAAAATGTGACTTTTCGCAATTTCCAAGCATTTTTACAAAAAATTAAAGACTCTTTGAGCTTGCAATCCGATTCAAACTTCTTCAGCACTCTTGAAAACATCAAGACATCATTTTTTCTTATCAGAAACCCACAAGATCTTGAAGAAATCACGCAATTATACATTAAAACCTTTCCTATGAGTTTTATTGCTGGGTTTTTCTTAGATTTTTTTTCCTTTTGAATTTTTTCCCCAAATTTCAAACAATTTTGATTTTTTTAAAAAGAAAAACGAAGCCAAGACACAAGAAAAAATGGACACATCATGAAATCTCGTTTCTCACATGGGTTGTTTCTCATTATTCCTTCTTTTTTTCGAAAGATTTTGACCATTTCGTAATAAAACGATTGAAATATTTACTAATTTTCTGATTACATCTAAAAAAAAACAAAAACACAAGTTTTCCTACAAAACAAAATATTCCACTAAAAAACACAATTTTCTTCCATTATTTCTTCTACATTCAGACTTATAATAAATGATAAAATAGATCGAAAATGACTGGAAATTTATCTCAGAAATGATGCCAAAGTGGGATATGAATAAAATTCGATTCAAATGGTTTTCGATTCAGAAATCAATCGAACAAAAAATTTCATGGACTTCTGAAGAAGATGATAAATTGTCAGAAATCATCAAGAGAAGGCAACTGACTAAAGATGAAGCTTCAATCTACAAATGGACTGAGATCGCTGAAGAGTTGAACAAAAGTGAGAACGAGAAAAATAGTACAAGATTGGGAAAACATTGCAGAGAGCGATGGTTCAATCATTTAGACCACACATTTAAGAAGTATTTATGAATTTTATTTCTTTTGAAGTTTCTTCTTTAAAAATGTTAATTCTCATCATAATTTTCATGGCAAAAGAGGAGAATGGACTCAAGAAGAGGATTACTCTCTGATAAAACTCATCATTAAGTTTGGGAAAAAATGGTCGATGATCTCTCGTATGGTGGGTTGTCGAAACGAGAATTCGGTGAAAAATCGTTTCTTCGCTTTGAAGCGCAAATATGGGAAATTTTACAGACAAATGCCTCAAAATGATAAGAAAATGCTGCTATTTCTTTGTGAAAAGATCACCGATGAAGCTGAAACGGAGCTCGAAACCAATGAAACTCTCAAGAAAATCAAAAGAAACCCTCTATTAGTCTCCAAAAAACCTATTTTAACAGTCGAAATCAAGAAAAGTTCCTCTTTAAATCGAGCGATGGACAAAAACGAAGAAAAATCACCATTTTCTAACTCAAAAGGGATAAGCTCCCATTTTAAAACTTCAGCAATTCAAACAAATAACTTAGATTCAACACAATTATCGTTAAACAACTTTTTATTGACCACACAAACCACTGATTTAAAACCTCCAAAAAAAGACTTTCTACCATCTCCCAATGAATCTGAATTCAAATCCAAAACTGTCTTTATGCGAAAAAACATTCATCGTTCACAAACCCATTCCCCGAACAAAATGGAGCCCCCACAGCAAAAACCAATAAGATTGATAGATACAGCTTTGAACGCTGACATTGATGATAAATTAGATAGAAATCTGAAGTTTTCTGATTTTCCAAATATTTATAAAAATGAAACTTCTGAGCAAAATTTCCCAACAAAGCCAATTCTTTTTTATCCAAATAAAGATATCCTGAGTATCATGAAGTTTCATTTTGATATCATCGACGAAGAAGGAGAGAAAGATGATCTGGTTAGTAAAGATCTTTCGCAAATTCTGTCATCTCTGTCTTTAAGCGATCAATATCTGGCAGAGAGCAATAGAATATTGAACGGAATAACGTTTAATCCACATAATAATTCATTTTCTAGCAGTAGAATCATTAGTGAATCTTTCAATAGATCTACTTCGAAACATAACACTGTAGCAGTGACTAATTCATCAGAGAAGTCTTCTAATATGCTAGAAAATCTCTCACCATTTTTGAACTCTTTAGCTGGGCGGCCTCAACATGCACATAATGCCAGTTTTGGCATGTGGGGCAATCAAAATTATGGGACAAATTATATTAATTATAACAATTGTGGATATGGTATAAATTTCAATCGTTTGCCTTCTTTTGAATCAGTCTCCTTGCATAAACCTAGCATTAATTTTGGGGTGGAAGCCTTCAATGAGAGGGAGGTCAATCCGCAGATCGGGAATGATGTCTTTTCTATGCAGGAATTAAAAGAGTTCAAATAATTTAATTCTTAAGTTCTTTTTTTTTTTAGCAAATTTCTGAATTTAATTTAAATTTCGAATAAACTAATATTTTTATTTTTTTTATCGACGAAATTTAATCAAATGAATTTTTTATTCGCAGATATTGAATTTTTTTGTGATTTAGATGAAAAGAAAAGAAAAAATGAAGTGAATAAGAAAAATTAACCTCTAATATTGAATTTTCCAAAAATAATAAACATTCAAATTATAAAATTGAAAAATTTTCATTTTTCTTTTTAATTTTTTAAATTTTTTAAATTAGTCCAAAAAAAATAAAAATTGATGGATTCCGAAAAAGTCTTCAAAGAAAGTGATTTCAAAAAAGAGCTCGACACAATAAAAACCCTTCTTCAAAGTCTTTCTCAAGGCTGCGATATCGACCGTAACAAATCCCAAATAATCAATTTATACTGCAATTCCCCATTGAAAATCCTTCGAATCCTCAGCTACCCTTTGATAAAATCCCTTTGTGAATCAGATTTTTTATCAATTTATTCGACTCTTTTATCAGATTTATCATCAAATGAGGCAGAAATTCAATTAAATGCATTGAAACTTCTATATAAATTACCACCAAAAGAAGCCTTGGAGATTCTTCAAACAAAAGAAAAAGAGCTTTTCGCATTGATCAGTAATCCTGAGTTTCATTATGAACGATTGTTATGTATTCACGACTTCCTTTTGAAAAATCTCTTGAAAAGCTTCTCATTTGATGAGAATAATGATCTAAAAGAGATAATATACGTCTTTTATTTGAAAATTGCTGAAATGGTCCTGGGAAATAATAGAGATATCACAAGGAATTGTCTTGAAATCTTTTTGATTTTATTCGAAAACTACATGGATTCGACATGCGAGCTTTATGCTGTTGAGTACTATTTTGATGGAAACGGTGAGGTTTCGAGCTTATTACAGCCTTTGATCTATAAATTATTGAACTATTTCCTAGGAAAATTCGATTTGATTTATTCGAAGATTCTTTCTTATGAAACGCGATTACGAAGTCATTTGATCACGTTTGTTGTTATTTTCATTGAAATACTCAATAAAACGACAGGTCGCCCTGTATATGAAAGTCAAATTCTTCAAAGAAAAACCTATTTGAAACTCGAGAATTCAGAGTTGAATCTACAAGATTTCATTGAAAATCTGCTTTTTTATCAATTATATGATCAAATCCTCAAAGGAACTCACGAAATCGATCTTCTTTTGAACACAAACATCAATATTTTCCGTCTTCTTCGTATGATAATCATCGAGAAAAGCCCTTTTTTCCACTTAAAGCACCACAAGAAATGTGAGTTCCTTTATAATATCTTCCTTCATTACAGCAAGATAATTCATCATCTTCATTATAAACGCGAATTAAACGTTTTAATCCTCAATATCGCTTCTTTTACTTCTGAGTTAAACATCTCATATCTCATCAATATTTCGTTCAAAACCCTTGAAATCATCTCTAATAACATCCAAAACATCCTTACAAGACAATTGATTATGTTAATTTGCTTCAATAATCTGTTTTTAGCCTCGATAAGGCTTCTTCATCAAAAAAGAGCGAGTCCTTTATATGCTTTATTTCAACAGGACTGGTTCTTGAAGAAAATCAAAGAAAATCAGGACTCAACAAGAGAAGAAATACTGATGACTTTGATCTTAATTACACTGAAATATACGAAGAATGTCGATATAGACGATGAGGAAGCAAAGGGTTATTTACAGCATCTATTGACTGAAGTTCTTGATATAGCTTATAGCCTTATCGATTGGAATTTCTCCACGAATAATGAACAGAATCCTAATAATAACAATGAAAATCTATTGAAGACACTGTTGTTTGCTATTGATATTTATTTGATTCTTCTGAAGAAAGCCTTGGAAATGTATAGTGTTGCGGTTTTCCACAATCAAATCTTCGAGATTGTGAAACGATTAGGCAATAAAGAAACGATGTTTAATGTGAAATTAAAAGCGATTTACCTATTAAGCCAATATCTTGAAGATGATAAATATAAATCACAAATAGAATTTAACTCTTTACTCAATGAATTCAGAAACGCTGTGATAGTGCCTATACAAAACTGCCCCTTTTCAGAAAAATACCTACTTTCTTTACCAAATCAATTAGAAATCTTGAATTATCTGAATAAAGTCGAACAAATCTTTAGATCGATTTACATATTTGCAAAGAAATTAGCATCAAATGAGAATCAATTAGCAAATATCGTGATGAATTTACTATCAGATTTCTCCAAGTATTTAGAAGAACTTTCTAAATTAAAAGGAATGTTTTTACCTATGGTCTCTTCAGTGAAAGAAACCATTGAATATCTCTCGAATTGCATCCTTTGCGAAGAAATCTGCGATCTTGAACAAATCAAAATCTCAAGAGATTGGTTCGAACAAATCAATTTAGACCCTGCTCCCAATGTGAAACATCACAATGAACCAAGAGATATCATTAATATAGTGTATAATATCTTCATAATTTCTGTCAAAAAAGAAAAAATTGTCTTTTTAAATGATCATATAGAAAACGAAAAACCTGTGAGAAACTTGAAGAATGTCATAAGTTCAGTAAAAAATCCCTCGATTTCAAATCATAGGTTCAGAAAACCAGTTTTAATCTCAGGATATGGGGATTTCGTGCAAATTTATGCTTCACATGCTCTTTATATCAATAATTCATTGATTTCTATCAATTTAAAAGTGATAAATATGACGAATTTCATCCTACATAACCTGAAATTCAAAATTCTTTTCAATCAAGCCGCAGAAATTTTCCCTTCAGACTCGCAGCCGAAAACATTGATGATTGAGGAACTATTAGCCAGTTTCACAAAGGATTTAGTCTTTACTTTGAAACTGAATACTATTGAATTTCTGAAGATTTTCTTCGAAGTTATTATCGAAAGAGACTCTGAAGAACCATATGTGTTTAAAACATTGCCTTATAGAATCGGACTATCTAATTTCATTATTGCTAATGAAATAGTTCTAATTTCAAAGGATATGTTCATAGATAATTGGTATAATTTAAGGTTCCAAACACAGGTGAAATGTAGAATACTTGGGAATGCTGGGGAATTAATCAAGGTTTTATCTGATAAAAATTTCGCTTTGATTGTTTTGGATAAAGAAAGAAAGGATAAAAAAGAAGAGGAAATGAGCAGTTTAGGACTTTTGGGCATTAGTTGGGATGGGAATAATATAGCTATTAAAATCATGGGGATTGATAATAAAGTGCAGAATATGTTCTGCTTCTTGAAAATTAAGACGAACAAACTAGGGTTTATTGAAAAAGTGAAAGGAGATATTGAAGAGTTTTTGGAAGATCTCAGCGATGGGTTGATGCAAACCCTTTTATAGTTTTAAAGTTAAATGGTGTTTGATAAAAGTAAATTGATAAAAAATAAAGAAATTGGAGTTTTTTTAGAAATTTGTGGAAATTTTGGAAATTAAAAAAAATAAAATTAGAGTTTTTGATTTTTTTTTAATATCTTTTTTAATATTATATAAATATAAATAAAAAATGACTGAGCTCGAACAAGTAGATGCTTCTGATTTACGTTATTGCACTTTTTCAAATAATGACGAATTGGAGATAATGATCAAAATGATTGAGGCCGAGTTGTCAGAGCCATATTCAATTTTCACATATCGATATTTCCTTCAGAATTGGCCAAACCTTTGTTTTCTTGTTAACATCCACCCAAAAAAATAAAATAATTCAATATATTTTTAAAGACTTATCACAAAGATGAAATGATAGGCTGTATAATCGGCAAATTAGATAAACACGGTGAAAGAATGAGAGGCATATATATTGTAATTTTTGGAATCTAATACATCTGTTTTGAAAAAATAGGTTATATTGCAATGCTAGTCGTTGTAAAAAAATATAGAAAATTGGGCATTGGAAGAAAATTAGTTGAGATGTTTGTGGATGCTGTAAAAAAACTTGATGGGGACGAGATAGTGCTCGAGACTGAAGGCGTCAATAAAGCTGCTATTTCATTATATGAAAGTGAATTTTTTTAATTTAATTATTTAAAATAATTATAAAATGGAAAAAGATTTGGGTTTCGCTCGAGATAAAAGACTTATGAACTATTATATGAGTGGAAATGATGCTTTTCGCTTTAAATTATGGTTAAAGAAATATACTTTCAACCAATAAAAACAATAAAAAAAATCAATAAAGTCAAAAATAGTTCATTTATTTTTTTTAAAAAAAATAAAATTAATCAATTTTTTTTGTTAATGAAAAAATTAACAAAGAAAATTCTTTCATTCCAATAAAAACACTATCTTCTTATTTTATATGGACGTTATTTTCCTATTTTAAACCGATCTTTGAGAATGAAGAGGCTCACAAAAAAAAACCAAGATGTTCAAATAACGATAAAAAGAAAGGCAAAGAAAAATAAATTTCATTAATAAATTATTGAGAAAACGAAAAAAAAAAAAATGAAAATTTACTTTTCAAATGGAAATGAAAATTTTTTAATTTCTTTATAGATTTAAAGAATCTCTATCAATAAAGATGCTTCGTTTCATTAAATAAAATGAAGCAAAAAATAAACTAAAATTGATTTGAAAAGAAAATGCAAATAAATAGAGTAATTTAATAGACTTCTTTATGCTCAAGATAAGAACATATGAAGTATTTTGCCAGAGCAGGAAAATTAATTTTCCTTATAAACTTCATAGTTTTACAGAAAATTCTTTAGAAACAATACAAAAACAAAAAGAAAAAAAAATTAAAATAATTATAAATAAATAAGCAAGCTTTTAATTTAAATTTAACGGGAAACTTTAAATATTCATTAAACTCAAATAACTAAAAAAACCCAATTTTTCCGCTAAAATCAACCCGTTTTTTTTTTCAAAACCAAGCCAAAACTTGAAATAATGGGTCTTTCACCCTATATAAACCCATTTTTCTCTGGAAAATTTAAATTCAAATAACAAACCAATTTTTCTATAATTCAATGAAAAAAAGCAACCCAAAATCACAAAATGCTCCTCCACCTCCCAAAAAGCCTCTGACAGTTTTTTTTAAATGGTCTAGCGAGAATCGAGAAAGCTTTAAAAAGAAGAATCCAGAGCTTAAACAAAAGGAATTGATATCACTGCTTGGTGAAGAATGGAAGAAAGTTCCAGAAAACATTAAGAAGAAGTTCGTTGATGTCTATGAAAAGGAGAAGAAGAAGTTTGATGAGGAATTGAAAGTTTATGTTGAGAAATATGGTGCGCCGCTCAAAAAGAAAAATAAGGAGAAGGAAGTGGAAGTGGAAGATGTGGATAAGAAGGGCAAGAAGACCAAGAAGGAGAAAACCAAGGAATCAGCGAAAAAGTGAAGAAAATTTTAGAAGAAGAAACTAAGTTTTTTTGTTTAATATTGAAAATGAACAATTTTGTTAAATAAGTAGTTTTTCAAGAAAAATCAAAGAGTTTTTAATTTTTTCAAGTTTTTTAAAAAAAAAAATACAGAAAATTGTTTTTTTTTTAAAAAAAAATTATTAGTTTTTAAATTTTATTAAAAAAAAATTTGCTAAATTCATTTAGTTTTCTGATAGTGAATTCATTTATCTCATAAACTCTTTTTTAAAACCCAAGCTCAATAAAAAACAAATGCTTATTCCTATCCCTTCAAAGACAACTTCCATTTATGACGGAATCAACAAACTGAAAGTTAATTTTAACTTAATTCACTACAATTTCGAATTATCAGACCTCAATCCTCAATTCTTCAATAATTTGATGCCTAAAGTGACAGAAATGTTCGATGAAATAAACAAGAAATGCAATAGTTTTAATGAATTGAAAGCAGTGAGAAAATTGATTTATCTATTGTTTTTTTTGCCTTTGATCAGTCTTGTTTTTACCTTTGTTTTCGTGATTTTGGGCATCTCGCATCCTCATTTCAAATATGTTATGTATATGGGCATAGGCGTTTCTATTATAATGATTATTGTCATAATATTAGTGCTTTTGTTCTGTATAAGAGGAAAAACCAAAAGTTTGAACAGAAAATATGAGAAAATTATCACTGTTATTTTGAAGAGATACAATGAAGAATTCTTCGAAAAAAACAATATTCTTGGAAAAATGGAAAGAGAGAACAAAGTTACTTCTTATTCCAGAAGAGGTACCTTAGGAACTAGTAAGACCTTCTTTGTTTCGTTTAGGAGAATTAAAAGATGTGAATTGCCTATTTTTAGTGAACAAGGGTACCAACCACCGATTATCAAAGATTAATTAATTTTTAAAGAATAAAAGAAAGAAATAATTTCATTTTTTCAATAAAACCAGAGGGGTTTTTAGAAATTTGAATACTTATGTTATTTGTTTTTTTTTAATTGCAAAGTTTTATTTTAATGAACTTTTTTTTTTTTTTGAATTTGGAAAAGAAAAAGAAGATCTCTTGAAAAACTTAAATTTTTATTTTTTAGGAACTTGGTAGTTGTTAAAGCCTCTCCATAAATTCTCCATGTGTTTATCGACATAGGAACTCAATCTTGAGATATAATCTTCATAGTAAATAAGAGTGGCACTTCAAAACACAATAACATTAAATCCAATCAAAATATATAATAAATAAAACTTTGCATCTCCATTTGTCGCGAATTTTATGAAGGCGTCAGTAGCAGCTTCATCGAATTCAATTCTTTTCACAAAAAAAAACTCGATAAAACTGAAATAAATTCTTCAAAACCCTTCTTTCATCAAAAAAGTTTTCATCATTTCAATCTCAATATACCCTTTATTCTCTGTGTCCAATAGCTATTTTAAAAATTGTTTCTTTAAAAAAAGAAAATAATTTTCAAACTTTAAAAGCAGCCAATAACGTTTCAGTTTCATCTGGCTCGAATTCTTTTTCCTTCATAACTTTAAAAGCCAGCATATTAATATATTATTATAATTCTATCGAAAATTCATCATTTTTTACTCCTTAACATATTGGGTATAAATTTCTTATCACTGATTGAATTTATTTTTTCATCATCTTTATTCTATCTTGTTTTCTTTATATTTTCGTTATAAATTGATTTTTTTTCGAACCTCTGGCAAAACAACGCTATTAATTTGAGCTATACTTGGAAATTGACCTAAATATTGCATAACAGCTGGCACATCACTAAAAATCAAATGAAAATTATTAGATAAATAAAATAAATGGAAGAAACTCATTATCTATATATCCTTTTTCTTTAGAAAATAAATTGAAGGCCTCTTCTATTTTGGAAGTTAGAAAGGAATCTAATTTTTCTTGTTCAGCTCGAGACAACTTATTTTTGTTTGAATCCAAAATCATCATTTAAACAGTTTTATTAATTAAATAATAAAAAAATTATTAATTTTCTATGAAAAATTATGAAAAAATTAATTCAAATTATTCTTTTTTTATGCAAATAAGCCCCTTTTTAAATAAATAAAATTTTAAAGCCAGTTATTAATCAATTCTTATAATAAAAAAAAATAAAAAATTATTTTCCTTTTTCAATAAAGTTTAAAAATTTAGTTCAAATTATTATTTTCATGCAGAGCTTGCTTCAAATCTCTGAACTCCACAATTTTTTCGATCTTATCACTTGATGGCCGCTCTTTTGGATTACAATTCGTCATCATTAATATCAGATCTGCTTCATATTTATAGCTTTTTGAAAGAAACTCAGGAATCTTATGGAGTTTTTTAATATCATTAAAGAGCTTCATTCTTTCATGAAGAGTCCTAATATTTATGAACATTTCCAAAAGAATCAGTCCTAAAGCATAAATATCCACTTTTTCATCATAATCTTCACCTTTTTCTTGCTCTGGGGCTAAATATAGTGGCGTTCCTATATTTTTTGTTAAAGATTGGCTGTTTTTGGCTGAAAATTGCAAGGGATTTGTGGTTTGGGAATCAACTGAACTTTTGTCTAGAGTGGAGTCTTTGCACTTTGAATCTAATTGCTGTGATAACCCGAAATCACCGATCATAATCGTATGGTCTTGATCTATAAATATGTTTGCAGGTCTAAATAAAATGCGAAGAATTTGTAAAATTTGTGAATTTAAAAAAATTGAACAAATAAAAAATAATTCAAAGAATTTAAAAAAAAAATATACTTAAGATCTCTATGAATGATTCCGTTTGAATGGATGCATTTGATCCCTTCGATCATTTGTATAAACATTTGGAAATTCAAAGAACGATCAATCTTCCTGCCAGGAGAATCTAAATAATTTCTTAACGATTGTCCTGAACAATAATGCATCTAAATAAAATCAATAAAAATTAAAAAAATTCCTTTTACTTGTATATGCAAAACTACAGGAATTTGATCAAAAGTTGTTTTATCATAAGTCATTTTATCAATAATAGATGACCAATGTTCTAAAATATTCGAATTCTGTGTTTTCCTTGAATTTCTTTCAGTTTCTTCTTTTTCTGTATCTTGAGACATTGAAGAAGATCTTGATCTTTTTATTTGTTTTTTCATTAAATTTGAACCTTCAGCCCATGCAAAGCCTATTGAAGACATGTTCGTTCTATCATGATTCGATTTTTTTGAGAAATTCTGTAAAAAATTCAATTATAAAGAAAAATTAATGAAGAAAACTCACGGCTTCTTCTTCAAAGGAATGTGAAGAATTGGTTCTTTTTTTTTCTTCTTTCTTTGAAGAAACATCTTTATTGTCATTACTTTTAGCCCATTCAAACCCCATTAAAGAAATATTGGTTCTTTCGTGATTTGAGATATTCGAATAAATCTTAATAAATAATAAATAATTTAACATTGAAGAAATAAAATGTAAAACTTCTTCATTTTCTCGTTCTTCACTATATTTTCCCTCTTCATTCCCTTTTTCTTCAAAAGAATTCACCAATTTTATTTTATTTTTATGAACTCTTCTATCTTTTTTTCTCTTAAAAAACTGCTCTTTAAAATTTTCATCAGGCTCCTCAACCCATGAAGTATAATACCTACAAACAATTAAAATTTTCTGAAAAAAATTACAAATGAATTTTTATTCATAAATCTTTTATTTTAAAAATTCACAAAAGAGATTCTTTACCTTATGACATTCTTATGATTAAATTTCGTCATAGACATGACTTCTCTGAAATATTTATGGTTTTGAATATTCTCGTTGATTTTCAAAGGCAGATACACTTTCTTAATCGCATAGACTGTGTTCTCGATCTTGTGACTCACTTTGTAAACCTCTCCGAAGCCCCCTTTTCCGATTTCTTGTTCGCATTTGAACACTTTATTGAACCGCCCGTTTTCAAACAATTCGAATTGGGAGTGTTTCACTTCGAATTTCTTTTCTTTTATAACAATTTTCTTCGAATTTTTTATTTCTTCGAAACTTTTATGTTGAATTTTAATGATTTTAACAGAATTTTTCATTGATCTTTCTGTGTTTTTATCAAAATTCACTATTTCTAGCTTTGAATTTTCTTCAAATTCTTCATTTTTTAACAGTAAAATTTCTTTTTTTTTATTTGGTTCAGTAAAGTTGAATTTCTCATGCATCAGCAGTAATAATCTCTGAAAAGCCTCTTTTGATATCTTGCTTTTCGTTGAAATGTTCTTTATCAAGCCGTTTTCAATTTCGATGGTGAAATCCACACTTAAACTGAATTTCTGATCCAGTAAAGGCCAACTCACAATGAAGCTTTCTTCTAGAATTTCTTTCTCCAATGTCTTACTCTCTTCTTTGAAGATCTTCACCTTTAAATCCTCGGCTTTTCGATCTTCATAAAGGACTATTTCATAATTTTTCACTTCATTTTCTATGAATTTTTTTTTTTTGTTCAGAATCAAGAAAACTCACATTTTCTGAATTCTCATCTGATAATTTCCTTTTGGTTATTGAATCCTCTTTGAAAGTAAGGTTGGGAAATGCATTGAAAAAGTAATATCTGGCTCTTTCCTCTATATATTGATCATTGCTACTATATTTCTTCTTCTGCATCTTCTTCAGTTTTTTCTTCTTCATTTCTTCATTTCTTCGATATTTCTCAGTTCTTTTACCGATGAAAAACGCACAAATCAGGACAAATAAGCCTATTAATAAATGACTTGGAGTCAGTTCTATTGAAGGGTAAGCAGTTGGGAGCTTATAAAATCGAGGCTCGGGTTCTTTAGGACAGGATTGAAAAGGAAAGGTGAGAAATTTGGAAGTTTCATGAATGAAATAGAAGTCACCTTTTTCGGAAAATTTCAGGATCGTGATCTCTTCTTCTTTGGCAATAAATTCCTGGAGGTAGGATTCTGACATAAAAGACAATCAGCACAAAATTAATATACGTTTTATTTTAAATATGAGGGGATGGAAATTTAATAGTTTAAAATGTTTTTTAAAAATTAAAAAAGAATTTAATGCTTTGAAAATTGACAAATGGAAGAAATTTTTAATTTTTTTTAATTTGGCATTAGAAGCAAGAAAAAATTTTAATATTTATAATCAGAATTTATGAACAATAATAGTCTTTATTTATAATATAAATAAATCTATTGAATATATAAGGTCTCTCAAAATTTTGATCAAATTTTATTCAGTTTTATAGAAGTAATGTCTTTTGGTTAACCGAAAGAAAAGGGATGTTGAGAAAATTGTCATTTAATTAATTTTTAGATAAATTAAAAAAAATTATCGATATATAAAAAAAAACTAACTCATATTAAAATCAGAAATATTAAATTTTTTTATTCTTTTCACTCACATGAAATTTTTGAACATTAAAATATCATTTGCTAATTGTTGTTTTCTTGCTTGCACCTGGCTCAGATTCAAAAGTAAATTATTATTGGTGATTTGTTGGATTTGTTGATTAATAACCAGGTTTTTATTCATATTGTTCAGATTCATAGGGTCTTGGATACCGTTTTTCTGTTGCATGTTCTCCATGAAATTTGCGATATTTGGGTGATTGACAAGTCCGTTCGCAGTTGGTTGAATTGTTTGAGGATTGAAAAAGTTCAAAGAAGGGTTTTGGCTGAAATTCATCATAGGAGGGATCAACGGATTCAAAGGGGTTGTATTTCCATTGAACATTCTTCCCATATTATTCATATTATTCATATTATTCATATTATTCATATTATTCATATTATTCATATTATTCATATTGTTCATATTGTTCAGATTGTTCATATTGTTCATGGTCATATTGGTCATATTGGTCAGATTGGTCATATTGGTCATATTGGTCATATTGGTCAAATTGTTCATATTGGTCATATTAGTCAAAGTGTTCATATCGTTCAAATTGTTCATATTGGACATATTGTTCATTGTATTCATGCTGTTCATTGTATTCATGTTATTTGTGTTACTATCATTGCCGAATGGGAATGTGTTATTGTTTTGATTGATGAAATTGAAATTGTTATTAAGCGTACTGATAGCAGACAGGTTATTCTGGTTCAGAATTTGTGTTAAATTCCTCGAATTCTCGTTCCTACCCTGCAACATTGAAAGGTTATTCATCGTGTTATTCAGAAACGGGTTTGGAAAACCTGCAGACAAATTGAATTTTTTCAAAAAGTCTTGTTGTGGATTATTGCTAACATTTTCGTCTTTTACATTCTTCTCTTCAATCTTCACTTTATTATTCATGGGTTTCTTCTCTTCTTCACTAATCTGAACATTCTCCTGCTTTATGATCTTCGAACTTATCTCAATACTGGTTTTTTGACTCGAGCTTTGTCCAAGCCCTATTTCTCTAGTCAAGATTTGTCGAATATTGTTCTCTTCATGCTTAAAATTCTGTTGAAAATTGCTTGAAGAATTTATCTTCGACTCTAAGCATTCAATGGCATTGATCTTTTGATTCGGAAGTGTTTGATGCTTCATGTTTGAAGTACTCGTTCCAAAGGACTTTTCGGATTCTTCATCGTCTTCATCACCCTCTTCGTCTTGATTATTATTAACGGAATTTTTCTCATAAAGAGACTTATAAACTTTGCCTAAAATGCTCAAATCTGTGATTTCTTGGAATTTATTGAGATTTTGTGAGATATTACATACGATATTGATGACTCTTTGATCGAAAGAAGTCAGGAATTCAGCGACTTTCTTACTGAAATTTATATCTTTAGGGTTTTTGATGAAAATCGTCAGATAAGCATTTTCGTTAATATTGTTAATTATGATCTTATTCTTGATTTTCTTATTCTTAACTTCTTTCATAGAGACATTTTCATTCAATTTGTTCAATAAATTCAGGATTTTATCAATAACGCTCTCCAATTCCATATTCATGAAATATTCTTTATTATAATAGAGACTAATGCAATTGGAAAACCTCAAAGCTGGGAAAAATGGATGTTTCACCTTATTTCTTATATTGGCAGCTGTGTAATAATTGATGAATCCTTTGAAACTATTGCTGATCAATTCCTCACAGATCTCGCCTTCTTTCTTGCGTCTTTTTACCAAAGGCTTTATCAAGAGATCTGGATTGAAATAATCGAATATTTTGACCTCATTTGTGAGATTATCTCTAGCGGATTTCCTCGAATCTACATAAATCGGTGGTGATAATTTGCTTTCGATAATGCGAAGATTCGAAGTGGAAGAGAAGTCTGATGAGTTGTTGATCTCATAGAACAAAGCCACTACCAAATGGAACTTCAAGCCCTCGTTATTATAGGAAGTCGATGCAAATTTCAGGTTATTGAAGCTCGCAACACTGTTCTTCAAATAAATTTTATTATCACCTTTGATGCCAATATCCACTAAATAAAAGGTTTCAGTCTCTTGCAAACCGGCTTTCACAACAAAGAGTTTTGCAAAGATTTTGTTCTCTTCAAGATCATAATCCTGGAAATTCAGTAATTTAATGGTTATCATTGGCAAAATCCAGCTCTTATGCCAATTCCAGCCCAGACTTGTATCGAAGATGATGTTCTTTTCCATGGTGATCTCCACATTAGGATAGGCTAAAGTCGTCTGTAAACTGCCCATCATGTTGTGAATCTTGTGAAAAGGGGTAAGATTCAAGTAAGAAATGTTCTTTTTATCAGGGGAGTATTTGAGGAAGTAATTACATTCGAGCCAAACCCAATGATTTTTCTCCAATGAGTTCAGTTTTTCCAATGACGAGAAGAAATTTTGCTTATAGTTTAATTTTATTGAGTTCGGAGGATTTTGAAAAGAGAGATTCTGAGACATTTGTTGGGTTTTAAAATAAAATTGAGATTATATTTTTTAAAAATTTGATGGGACTTTGAACAACAGGCTCTGATATTTTTGAAATTAATTATATTATGAATGGAGAGAAACAGATGTCAGAATTTGATTTTCTTATAATTATTAATTTGAATTTTGCTATTTAAAAATCATACTTCCAAAATGTTATAATCTTTTATATTTTTTTTGTTATAAAGCTAAAACTGAATTTTTTTCTTTTAATAAAATTTTTTAATTTTGTTTAAAAATCAACCATTGTTTTATTTATGCAATAACTTTAATAAACCTTTCAAAATCATGAAAAACATGAAATTCCCACCGTTCCAAATCCAAGAGTGAATCAGAGCATAAATCAAAAAATGTCCTTCTAAAAATTCCAATATATAAATATTTAAGAATAAAAAATCTTCTAAAATTTAAAAAAAAAACATTAAAATTTAAGAAGAATAAAAAAAAAAAAAAAAAATTTCAAATTTCTCAAGAAAGCCCAATTTTATATCTTTCCAGATTTCCCAAGAGAGATTTAAATTGGTATAGATCAATTCTTCACCTTGACCTCTGTTTAATTTGATGTTTTTAGGCGCAAGAGTCCTTCCGAGTGCTATCAGGATCAAAGAAGTGAAAGCTGAGCATAAATATGATAAAATCGTTACATTTTTGGATTTCTATAAAAATGAATCAAAAAAAAATTGTGTTTATTTTTGTTCACTTTTAGAATCGCAAGTGCTAAAGGAATGAACCATACATGATGTGATGTGGTCAGTTTCTTAATTAAAGGAGTGGCGGGCCATTTAAGAAATGCAGCTACTCCTATAATGAATTTTTTCACAAAAACATAGCCTATCACATCAATATACCATAGCATCTGAAGAAAAAAATCAAAATATACTATATATTAAACTTAAGGTTTTTTTTACTTGATCAATTGCGATTAAAATCATGCTAGAACTAATTAACAAATGGCTTTTTTTCTTTAATCCTATCAACAGCGTTAATAATGAGATATTGCAGGCCCATAAAAAATCATAAAGAGCCATAGGCCCGAAATATTTCACTCTTGCTAAAATCATCATTGCTAAATAAAAAATCATTGCAACAGGTAATTTTCCTGTCGCCCACTCTGGAAAATCTTCTTTTAATTTCGGGAATTTTCTTTCTAAGAAATCAATTAATTTGACCAAGGGGATCACTGTCGAGCCGATTCCAAAGAAGAAACTGAAGAGAGGATGGGCCCATTGAGTATGCTTCTCATTGTTTTCGTCTGGGTGAAAACACCATTCGAAAATTTGCTGGATTTTTGAAAAAGATGCCATTTGGAACTTATGGTTTATAATTAAATTAGAGATAAAATTATATCTATTTAGAAATTATTACATCATTGTAAATAATTTTTTCTTTTCTTTTATTTTATTTTTGTTTTGTTTTATTTATTATTTAAAGATAATTATAACTCATGAATCGCTAATTTCCCGTTTTCGGCTCCTTTTAATTAATTTTTTTTTTTTCATCAGATTTTATGTAAAATAAATGCATGTACCTGATATAATTGATTTGCCACTCATTGAATATTTAACAGCCCAAATGTTATCCTCATGATAATTGATATTATCAATATGTTCCTTTTTTTCTAGATCCCACAACTTAATGGTTTTATCATAGGAGCTTTCGAAGAAAAAAAAATAAATAAAGTCAAAAAACACGAAGTAAAACCATGAAACAAATAAATTTGGATTCAATGGATGGGGATCAACACAATTTATATTTGATTTATGTCCTGTTAAAGCCAAAGCTATTTGTATTTTGGTTCTATATGTAAAATATTAATTAAATAAGCATTAGTTTCATGAAAAGTTCTTTACAAATCAATCACAACAATATGTTGATCATCTGAGGCAGTGATCAATTTCAATCCATCACTCGTAAAAGCCAAGGATCTGACAATTTTGCCATGACAATCCAATTTAAAGGGTTTCTTTTCAAATTTCTTATTCTCAGTCATGTCGTAAATGAACACATTGCCTTGATTATTGCCAATTGCCATAAACTTTTCGTTTTTACTCTATAAAAATGAAAAAAATGATTTTTTTTCATAATTTACACAAAAAATTAAAAATTATTTAAAATGAATATTATTATATACATAAGCTAAACATGTGGCAAAAATATCAGCAGATTTCATTATCCCAGTGTTTTCTGATAAATGAATATCATAGTATTTTATCACTCCCATTTCCCCACAAGTAATCACATTTCTTCCTGTGGGATCAAAAGCTAATTTCCAATTTTCCACTATAAAAACTATTTAAAAAAAAATTATTCAAGAATTTAACTGGGATTGCACATTATTTCAGATTCCTTTGACCATTCATCAGTATTATAAACTCTAATGCATGAATCCAATGAGCTAATCGCCATATCTTATTAACTATTTAAAAAAATGGAGATATAATTGCAATACAGTTCCCTTGGTTATTGAATTTGACATCGATAACTCCTAAAGTATTTTTATCACATTCAAAAACTGGAGCATTTAAATTGATTTCATTGAAATTTTCATTTTTTGCTTCCCTTTGATAAAAATTAAAAAACATTAAAAAAAATGGAATATTTTACCAAACATAAACCTTTTCATCAAGTAAACCTGCTGCTATATGATCCTGCGAAACATCAATAGAAGTAATGCATTCGTTCAAATTCCTTTCACTTATTGGTTTTCTGGACTTTTTTATGTAAAATATTTGTTTTTACAAATTTATAAATTATTTACCATTTTTTTGATTTTTTCGCAAGGATTTTTTTCTTTTATTTTATTAAAAAAAGGCTATTTTAAACTAAAAAAATGTTTTTTTTGAAATTTTTATCATTATTTAAACGTTAATTTTTTTAAAAAATATCATTAATTTTCAATGCAAATTACACCTTTTTCCAATCCTTTCAACTCTCCTTCTGGCAAAAAGTATGTAATTCTTCATATTTTCAAAAAAGATTTCTAAATTAGGTCCACAAAATCTATAACTGCCTTTAAAAATCAAATAAAATTTGCAAATACCACATTAATCAAGCCTCAAACCACATTTTTTCAAGAGAAAACCTTAACACCTCATTCAAAAGACCTCTTATTTCTAAAAGAAAACACGAAGTTAATCATAAATCTGCCACAAAAGCCAAAAGAAAAAGAGAAATTAACAGTTATTTGCTATGAAAAAAGCCCAGATCCTTTGAAAAAAAAGACAAATGAGATCGGAAAAACTTTTTTATCAGAACAAAAAGAAAATACTTTGAAAAAACACATGAATTATGAGAAAAACCCCCCTAGTCAAAGGCTTTATTTTCCTTTTTCATCTCCAAACAATGCAAAAACTTTCAATTCTCCTAATAAATTCTTTAAAAAAGACGAATTTCAAAATAATTCCAACAAAAAACCCCAGAAAAATCCTTTAAAAAACAATAATATGGAATTAGAATTGAAAAATAATAAATTTTTCAGCTCTTTAAAAAATTTCTCTGAGGATTTCATCAGTTCTACCACAAGTTTCATAAATTCAAACATGAATAAAATGTCTGATAGAAAGCAATGTTCATGTGAAATGGGGCTTGGGAAGCAGGAAAGCTGCAAAACTGCTTTGAAATGGTTCAAATTAAACCAAAATGACACTGGAAAATTGAATGATTTGAAGATTTTGTATGGGAATTTACAAAAGGAAATCGGAGATGCAAAGGCTTTAGATCAAATAAGAAGAGATGTTTTGAGAACGTATTCAAATAATGCCTTTTTTCATGAGAGTTCTAATGGGTTTGTACAAATAAAGATTAAAATTTAATTGTTTATTTTTAAATATAGACAAAAAGTATTGGAAAGATTATTATTTACTTATTCAAAATATGATTCAGAGATAAGTAAAGAGATAAAATATGATGATATAGTTTATATATTTTGTATTTTACAAAGAATATTGTCAAGGAATGAATTATATAGCAGCAAATTTAATCTATCATGCTGAGGAACCTTTAGCATTTTGGCTGTTTGATCATTTATTTAAAAAATTTCAAATAAGAGATTTATATATTGCAAGTTCTCTTTTTCTATTCTATTTGGTTTTATTATAATTTTCTGTTTTTATGAAGATTTCCCTGGACTTTCAAAACATTTGCAAATGATTGACATTTTGATCAAAATTCATTTACCAGAATTATTTTCACATTTAGTATAATTTCTTTTCATTCTTCTTGAAGATTTATTTGTTTAAGTGCAAAAATAATGTAAAATCTGATATGTTTTGTGTGCCATGGCTGTTTTCTTTGTTCGGAGTTCTCATTCCTATTGAGGAACTAGTGATTTTTTTTAAAAAAACCGATTTTAATTAATAGTTTAGGTAAAATTTTATGATAATTTTATAGATTTCGGCTGGAGTTATTTCTATAAAGTCATTATAGCTTATTTGGGGAGAAATAAACAGGAATTATTGGAAGCTGATTGTTCTGATATTCTTGAAATACTTTCCAAGGATAATTATAGAAAATATTCGGAAAGAGATTATAAGGAACAAAGATTGTTTTGGAGGGGGATTCTCAGAAACGCAGACAATATTGTGATAAGTCAAGACGCTGTCATTTATTTGCATTCCACTTATAACTCAGAGAAAAGAGTTTTTAAAATATAAAGTCTTATAAAAATATTTTTCTTTTAAATTTTTTTTTTTTATTGTTAAAAAAAATAAATAAAATAAAAAAAAATAACTTTTAAAAAAA
>JFJP01005370.1_pt1 | contig 26934 bp, 29 predicted proteins | sample 431651 | NCBI WGS metagenome assembly JFJP01 (sample SAMN02602958, study PRJNA72255) | Microbial mat metagenome, whole genome shotgun sequencing project. | biome: fresh water; feature: sink hole; material: water; isolation source: purple microbial (photo- and chemosynthetic) mats found in...
AGGCCGGCAATGATGTTGGTGCCGTGTCCGGTGGTGGATGCCTGGGCGATGTGCTTCACCGGGGAATACTGGGTGCCGGTGTAGAACTCGGTGATCCAGACCAGTGCCGCGGTCAGCACCAGGCCCACCGCGCAGGCGCCCCACAGCCGCAGCTGGCTGCCGGTGGCGGTGATGGCGTTGTCCGGCATGATCCAGGCGGTGACAAACCAGAAGGCGATCAACGAGAGCACGCCGGCAATCGCCAAGCCCTTGTAAAGCGCGGGCATCACGTTTTTCATGCCCGGGGTGGCCTTCACAAAGTTGCATCCCACGATGGAAGCCAGGATCGACACGGCGCCCAGAACCAGCGGGTACAACACCGCGTTCATCGGCGCTGCGGCCACCATCAGGGCGCCCAGCACCATGGTGGCGATCAGCGTGACCGCGTAGGTTTCAAACAGGTCGGCGGCCATGCCGGCACAGTCACCCACGTTGTCGCCCACGTTGTCTGCAATCACCGCCGGGTTGCGCGGGTCGTCTTCCGGAATGCCCGCTTCCACCTTGCCCACCAGGTCGGCGCCCACGTCGGCGCCCTTGGTGAAAATGCCGCCGCCCAGACGGGCAAAGATTGAAATGAGGGACGAGCCGAAGGCGAAACCGATCAGCGGGTTGAGCAGCTTGGCCAGGTTTTTGTCGGGCGTGAAGTTGCCGTTGCCCACCAGAAACCAGAAGAAACCGGCCACGCCGAGCAGCCCCAGGCCCACGACCAGCATGCCGGTGATGGCACCGCCGCGGAACGCCACGTCCAGTGCCGGCCCGATACCCCGGGTGGCGGCTTGGGCGGTGCGCACATTGGCGCGCACCGAGATGTTCATGCCGATGAAGCCACAGGCCCCCGACAGCACCGCGCCCAGCACGAAACCGATGGCGCTCAGGCTGTCCAGAAACACCCCGATCAGCACGGCGAGGATCACGCCCACCAACCCGATGGTTTTGTACTGCCGGGCGAGATAGGCTGCCGCGCCCGTCTGGATGGCCCCCGCAATTTCCTGCATGCGGGCGTTGCCCGCGTCCTGAGACAGGATCCAGCTTCGCGACCAGAAGCCGTAGATCACCGCCACCAGACCACACGCCAGCGCAAATATGAGCGCACTTTGACCAACCATGTATTTCTCCTGCTCGTTTCGACTTGGAGGGGGCAACGCCTCCGGGGATGCCCCCGCTGCGTTGCTTCCTCGGGTCCTTGTGCAGCGCTTGAGGAAGCGCTGGGCAGGGCGATTGGCCAACACCGGCAATTTAGCGGCAATCGCCCAGCGCTCGCAATGAGCCGCGTCAAAAAGTCAGCTTGGAATCAGTAAAATCAGGGTAAATCCCAGTTGGTGGAGTGCCATGGTGGCCTTCTCCGGTTTGATGCGGCGGCCCTACCCGCACACAAGCTCCCAGATTCCTCACAACCCTCGAAGCAAAAGCATGTCTCTTGACAACGTGACCCCCGGCAAGAATGTTCCCGAGTCGTTCAACGTGATCATCGAGATCCCGATGAATGCCGACCCGATCAAGTACGAGGTCGACAAGGAAACGGGCGCGATCTTCGTGGATCGCTTCATGAGCACGGCGATGCATTACCCGACCAACTACGGTTACGTGCCCCGCACGCTGTCGGGCGATGGCGACCCGGTGGACGTGTTGGTGATCACGCCGGTGCCCCTGATTCCCGGCGTTGTCGTGCCTTGCCGCGCCATCGGCATCCTGAAGATGAACGACGAAGCCGGCGAAGACGGCAAGGTGCTCGCGGTGCCGATCGACAAGGTGCTTTCGATCTACAGCCAGTGGCAAAAGCCCTCAGACCTCAACCCGATGCGGCTCAACACCATTCAGCACTTCTTCGAGCACTACAAAGATCTGGAGCCGGGCAAGTGGGTGAAGGTCATTGGCTGGGAGGGACCGGAGGCGGCCCACAAGGAAATCACCGACGGCGTGGCCAACTACAACAAGAGCAAGGCCTGAAGCCCTGCGGCTCACCGCGACGGGGTGTCGCAGTGAGGCATGAGAGAAGCCTGTGCAGGTGACCGCACAGGCTTTTTTGCTGGCCTCGGGTGTTCAGTTCGGTGCGCTGTCAACCTCGCCGCGGTATTCGATCTTGCCGCGAACCCGGGCGCGCGGGTGCAGGTCGATCAGCTCGTCGTACTGGGCCTCGCCGATCAAGGTTCCCGAGCCGGTGATCTCCAGCGCCTTGCGCGCGATCACGGTGCCGCTCACCCGACCTTCGATGAACACGTAGTCGGCCTCCAGCCGCGTGTTGTCGATCAGCCCGCTGGCCCCCACGTGCAGCGTGCCCCCGGTTTCAAAGCTCACGTTGCCCTTGAGCAGGCCGTCGATCTTGATGCCCTGGTCCTGTGCGCAGTGAAAACTGCCCTCAAAAATCGAGCCCTCGGCGATCAGGCTGGTGATGGCGCTCAAGCGTTCGGCAGGCACCAGGCGCGTGTTGGCAGGTTGTGGATTCATGGTGTCAGGGCTCCTTGGCTGGCGTGGGTTTTGGGGTGTTGAGAGGGGCGGCGGCGCGCGGTATGGCCTCGCTGGTGCCGGCAAGCAGGCGCAGGCTCGACAACACCGGGGTCAGCCACGCGGGCACGTTCGATGGCGGCAGCCGCAGCAGCAGAACGGCGGCCAGGGGGAGCGCCAGCAGCAGCGGCAAGCCGAAGCGCCACCAGCCCCACAGCAGCCACCGCCAGGCCAGCCTTCGGCGACTTAGCTGGCGGTCGCGCGTCCAACTGGCGCTGAGGGCGGCGAGGCGCACGGACTCCGTGCCGGGCACTGCCGCACCGGCCTGGGTGTTCGAACTTGCTGCTGAGGGCGTTGGGCTGCGGGCCACGGCTTGGGCGTGCGTTGTGCACCGTTGACACTCAACCCACCGGTCTGGGCGGTGTGGCGCGCTCCAGGGTGGCGTTGAGGTTGGCGCCGTTCACCTGAATGCGGCCGTACCGCACCACGCCGTGCACATCGGCGGTGTCGTGCAGCGACACCTCGCCCTGGCCAGCGTCCAGAATGCCTTCGGTGTGCCCCATGACCGAAATGCGGTGGGCGGTGATGTCGCCGGTGACCGAACCGGTTTCGGTCACCACGACACTGGCGAGCGCGTCATGTGCCTGATGCAGGTTGCCCTGAACCTGGCCCGATACGCTGAACGAGCCCCGCAGCGTGGCATTGCCCACGAACGCCATGCCCTGGGCCAGCAGGCTGCGCACCGCCGTGCCCTCGCTGCCTTCGGTGGAAAGCTGCGCGTCGAGCACCGGGAGGTAGGCCGGCAAGGTGGGCGGCATGGCTTTGCCAACGCCCACGGCCAGCGTGTCATTCATGTGGGTGGCAGGGCCAGCCTGATCGGGCTCGGTGTGGGGTGCCGTGTTGGTTGAGTCGGGTGTTGTGGCCATGTCCTGGTTTCGGGAAAGAGGTGGGCGCAAACGGGGTTCAGGCGCGTGTCAGATTCGTTGCGGATGTCTCTCGACACACGGGATGTGGACACGACCCGCGGACAAGGGTCATCTCGTTTCAGGTCGTGGTTGCATTGTCTTGAAAGGGCCTTGCAGATCCGCACCTTCATACATCTGCAATCGCCTAGCTTCGAGTGTGCCGGTGGAGATGCCCGTTTTCGACACGAAGGCCATGCCGTGGCAGGCGAGCTGCGTGGCCTGCACATCGGCGCCGGTTTTGCCGAGGTGGCCGAAAAGATAGAAATCGCCAGTCACTTCAACCTGACCGCTCACCACGCCGCCGGTCCAGATGATGAGGCGGCCATTGACCCGAATCTGCCCCGACAGCTCGCCCTGCACCAGCAGCCCGCCCTCAAAAGTCAGATTGCCACTGAGCGCCGAGCCCGCCGCCACCCGGTTCACCACGTTCATGGCGATCGGATCGAGTGTGAGCGTGTCCTGGGGGGGGGTCACAGCCATCGGGATATCCCCCAGAAAATGACGGTGACCGTTGTACTGAACAGACCCGCGGCAGCAATCAGCAGCGCGTGACGCTCCAGCCAGCGTCGCGCGCGGGTGGGGCGCATGCGCGGAATGCCCACCGGTGCGCAGGCCTGCGTGGTGATCACCCAAGATTGCCAGGCGGGGCTGAGAACCGCCCGCCCTTGCGTCATGTCAATCTGCAGGCCTTCGGAGCCGGCACCGCGGCCCGGTCTGGCCTGGCGTCCCAGCAACACCGACATGGGTGCGCCGACGATGGTGTGGGTAAAGAAGGCGTCTGTTTCGCTCATGTGCACCGCAGTTTACCCACTGGCTGACACCTGCAGTCTGCCCACCAGGCAGCGTGGGCGCCTGTCCTCATGCAGGGCCTTCGCCGCGTGGCGCTTTGAAGGGGCTGCGGCTGCTCAGCTGGGCCAGGTAGTTGCCCACACCCGCTTGCTCTCTCTCCAGGAATCGCCCGACCGCATCGGCAAACGCCGGCTGCGCCAGCCAGTGTGCGCTGGTGGTTTTCACTGGCAGCAGCGCGCGCGCCATCTTCTGCTCGCCTTGCGCGCCGCCTTCGAAACGATCGATGCCGTTGGCAATGCACCAGACCAGTGGCTGGTAGTAGCAAGCCTCGAAGTGCAGGCAGTCCACCCGCTCCAGCGCACCCCAGTAACGGCCATACGCCACCCGGCGCGCGGCGTCCAGCGCAATCAGGCTGCTGGCCATCGGACGTCCCTCGCGCTCGGCGATGAACATCAGCCAGTGCTGGGGCATGTCGGTGGCCATGCGCCGGAAGAACGCACGGTTCAGGTAGGGCGCATTGCCGTGTTCCAAGTAGGTGCGTTCATAGCAGCGATAGAAAAAATCCCAGTCCAGCTCGGAGATTTCCAGGCCCTCAGAGCACCGAAAGCGCACACCGGCATCCGCCACCTTGCGGCGCTCCTGGCGAATCTTCTTGCGTTTTTCCTGCACCAGGCTGGCGAGGAAATGCTCGAAGTCGGTAAAGCGCGCCGACGCTGCGCCGATCGTCGATTCAGGTTCAGGCAGCGCACCGCGCGCAGCGGGGAGCGTGGGGGCAACGACCCCGCCGCCGGGCCGCCCCAAGGCGGGGTCAGCCCCCTCGGGGGGCAGCGCACCACGCGCAGCGGGGAGGGTGGGGGCGGCAACCCCGCCGCCGGGCCGCCCCAAGGCGGGGTCAGCCCCCTCGGGGGGCAGCGCACCACGCGCAGCGGGGAGCGTGGGGGCAATGTTCTTCCAGTGAAACTGCACCGTGTGCCGCAGCATCATGCCGGCTCGCTCGCAAGCAACCACATCGTGTGGCTGAACAAACAGCAGGTGCAGCGACGACAAACCTTCGCTGCGGGTGTGCTCGATCAGCGCCTGGGCCAGGGCAGCGCGGGCCTGGTCGTCACGGGCCAGCAGCCGGGCGCCTGGTACCGGGGTGAACGGCACGGCCACCACCGCCTTGGGGTAGTAATCCAGACCGTGCTGCGCGTAAGCGTTGGCCCATGCCCAGTCGAATACGTACTCTCCATAAGAGTGGTTCTTCAGGTACAGCGGGCACGCGGCCTCCAGCCGGTCGTCGCGCCACAGCGTCAGGAACTGCGGTTGCCAACCAGCCTGGGCACTTGCGCAAGCGGTTTCGTGAAGCGCGAGCAGGTAAGCGTGTTGTACGAACGGACTCGCATCGCTCGCCCGCGCGAGCAGGGTCTGCCAGCCCTCGGAATTGATCTGCGCCGGTGAAGAAAAAACCCGGGTGACATAATTCGCGGCGGTCACTCCAGAGCCCCGCCGACCGCGGCCTGGCAGCCGCCATAGCCGGAATTTCCTACGCTGCGCCCACGCATTTTTGACACCCCATGACCCTCTCAGTTTGCGTCGCCCAGCTCAACTATGTGGTGGGCGACATGGCGGGCAATGCCCGGAAAATCATCGACGCAGCCCATCAGGCCCATCGCCGTGGCGCCTGCCTGTTGCTCACTCCCGAGCTGGCGCTGTGCGGCTACGCAGCCGAAGATTTGTTTCTGCGGCCTGCGTTCATCGATGCCTGTGATGATGCCTTGAACGCGGTGGTCCGGGAGACGGCCAGTTTGAAAGGCCTGAGCATCGTGGTGGGTCACCCGGCGCGGGTGTTGAGCGCGGTGGGTGCGCAGCGCGATCGCAGTGTGTCAACCGCTGCGCTGCACAACGCGGCCAGCGTGTTGTGCGAGGGGCAGGTTCTGCTCACCTACGCCAAGCAAGAACTGCCCAACTACCAGGTGTTTGACGAGCGACGCTATTTCGTGCCGGGCGATGAGGTTGGCGTGTTCGATGTCACCGGCGCTGGCGGCGAGCGGGTTCGTTGCGGATTGTTGATCTGTGAAGACGCCTGGTTTGAGGTGCCGGCCGCGCAGGCGAAGGCGGCGGGGGCGGAGCTGCTGGTGGTCATCAACGCGTCGCCGTTTCATGGCGGCAAGGGTTACGAGCGCGAGCAGACCATGTGTCAGCGTGCGAGGTCGGTGGCGCTGCCGCTGGTGTATGCCCACCTGGTTGGCGGCCAGGATGAAATTGTGTTTGAGGGACGGTCCTTTGCGCTGGATGCCGCGGGCGCGGTACGCGCCCGCGCGGTGAGCTTTGAAGAAACTTTGTTTGATGTTGCGCTTTCGCCATCGGTCAATGGCTGGACGGTCGACGGCGATATTGACCGCGCCCACAGCGCGGAGGCCGACCTCTGGCACGCGCTGGTGCTCGGCGTACGCGACTACGTGGGCAAAAATGGTTTCCCCGGTGCGCTGCTCGGTTTGTCGGGCGGCATCGATTCGGCGCTGGTGCTTGCGATTGCGGTTGATGCACTGGGCAAAGACCGGGTTCGCACGGTGATGATGCCGTCGCCCTACACGGCGGACATTTCCTGGATGGACGCGCGCGAGATGGCCAGCCGGCTGGGCGTTCGATACGACGAAATGCGGATCGGTCCCACCTTCGAGGCTTTCAAGTTGGCTCTTTCGACGGACTTCGCCGGTCTGCCAGACGACACCACAGAAGAAAATCTGCAGGCGCGCATTCGCGGTACCTTGCTGATGGCGCTGTCGAACAAGTTTGGCGGCATGGTTCTGACCACGGGCAACAAGAGCGAGCTGGCCACCGGCTATTGCACTTTGTACGGCGACATGGCGGGAGGATTCGCCGTGATCAAGGATGTGTTGAAAACCACGGTGTTTCGCTTGGCGCGATGGCGCAACGAACACGATCCGTACCGCACCGGCGCCAATCCGATTCCTGAGCGCATCATCACCCGCCCGCCCAGCGCCGAGTTGCGCCCGGACCAGACCGATCAGGACAGCCTGCCGCCCTATGAGGTGCTCGACGCCATCATCGAGCGTTACATGGAAAACGATCAGAGCCCGGCGAGCATTGTTGAGGCCGGTTTTGATGCCGCTGCCGTGGAGCAGGTGGTGCGTCTGATCCGCATCAACGAATACAAGCGCCGCCAGGCTCCGGTGGGCGTCCGCGTGACCCACCGCAGCTTTGGCAAGGACTGGCGTTACCCAATCACGAGCAAATACCGGGCGTGAGGGTAGAGCGCTGCCTCAGGCCGCCGCCCGCCTGAGTTAGCGCATGATAGAGTTTTGTTCCCTTTGCCATCCGCTCAGAGATCCACGCATGAAGCAAATCACCGCCGTCATCAAGCCGTTCAAACTGGAAGAGGTGCGCGAAGCGCTGGCTGAGCAGGGCGTGAGCGGTTTGACCGTCACCGAGGTGAAGGGGTTTGGTCGCCAGAAGGGCCACACCGAGCTGTACCGCGGTGCGGAGTACGTGGTCGACTTTCTGCCCAAGGTGAAGGTCGAGGTGGTGGTGAAGTCGGACGATGTGGACCGCTGTGTGGATGCCATCGTGCGCGCCGCTCGCACGGGCAAGATCGGCGACGGCAAGATTTTTGTGACAGACGTCGAGCGTGTCGTGCGCATCCGCACCGGTGAGCTTGACGATTCGGCTGTCTGAGCTGGCGCTCTAGATCGCGTCGAGCTGCGCGGCTGGTGCAAGGCCAGCGGCCTGAACCAGGGTTGGCAGCAGCCGCTCCAGGCTGTCGTCTGCCCGAATCAGGGCCATTTGCGCTGGGTTCATGAACGCTTCGGCGGTCGCGTGTTGCAGGAAGCTCAGCAGCCCGTCGTAATAGCCTGCGGTATTCAGTAGGCCGATCGGTTTGTCGTGGTAGCCGAGCTGGCGCCAGGTCCAGACCTCAAACAGCTCTTCGAAGGTGCCGATACCGCCGGGCAGCGCGAGAAACGCGTCTGCTCGCTCGGCCATCAGGCGCTTGCGATCGTGCATGTTGTCCACGACATGCAGTTCGGTGCAGTCGTGGTTGGCAAACTCGCGCTCCACCAGCGCTCTCGGTATGACGCCCACCACGCGTCCACCGGCGGCCAGTGTGGCCTGGGCCACGCAGCCCATCAGGCCACTGCGACCGCCGCCATAGACCAGTTGCCCCTGGTGTCGGCCGATCCATTCGCCCACCCGTTCGGCCAGTGCGAGGTAGGCGGTGTCGGCACCCGGACGCGAGCCGCAGTAGACGCAAAGAGAAAAAGCGGGCTGGTTCATGTTGGTGATCTCACATGAAACGCGACCATAGTGCCGCCAGCCAGGTGCCAGCGCACAAGAGAAGACTGAGCAGCACCGCAGCGCTGCCCATGTCCTTGGCTCGTTTGGACAGCTCGTGCCATTGAGGCCCAATGCGGTCGACTGCGGACTCAATGCCGGTGTTGAGTAGCTCAACCACCATCACCAGCAGCACGGTACCGGTCAGCAGCGCGATTTCGATCCATGTCTGGCCGAGCCAGAAGGCGAGTGGCAGCATCACCAGCGCCGCCAGGGCTTCCTGTCGGAATGCTGTTTCGTCCCAGCCAGCGCGAAAGCCCGAGAGCGAATAGCCAAAAGCGTGGTGCATGCGCGTGAAGCCAGTGCGCAATTTTTGCGCGTTCACCGCTTCGCGTTCAGATTCGGGTGCCATGTGTGCGTGGTGTGTGTGATGGCAGGGGTCAGTGCCACCAGCGCCGGGGCCGGCTCTTGTCTTCGGCTGGTTTGAAATGAACGAGGCGTGTTCCTGCCAGTGCGTCGTGCAGAAACTGGCGCTGTGCGTGGAAGCGCGACAGCAGCGCCCAGACCAGCACCCAGCCGATCAGGATCACGGTGAGTTCTCCGGCCGGGAGTTCGAAATAGCCGCCGGCCGCAAGGGGTGGCAGCAGCCAAAGCCACGACAGCAGGTAGCGCGACAGGGCGCGCGCCTGGCTGAGCGGATGCCCGGCAGAGTCGACGACTCGGATGTCCCAGGTCTTCATTGCCAAGGTCTGACCCTTGGCCCAGAACCAGATGAAATAGATCCCGAACACCACAAACAGGAATGCCTGCTGAAGATGCCGGTTGTCCATCGCGTTGCGGGTCTGGCTCAGGGTGGAAAAGAGGTAGCCGGCGATGAACACCACGCCAAACAGCAGCATGCCTTCGTAGAGCCAGCAGGCCATGCGGCGCATCAGCGGTGGGGCGGTCAGCCCGACGGTGGGCGCGGTGGCTGGGGAGGCTGTTGGGGCGGCAGTCATGTGGTGAGCGGTCTGGCTTGGTCTGCAATTGTCGCATCGCGGTTGCATGGCGCCGGTTGGGCTGGGGCGTCGTGCGCGGTTGAAACGGTGCGCATGAGGGTGAGTGTTCCGCTGCCCCAATTCCAGGTGCGATAATGTCGGGCTTCGATTCAAAAAGGCAAACGGGTCAAGGTCCGGCGGGGTATGTGTCCGCTCATGTCCTTGGCCTCAAGTTCCAACACCGCTTCACAAGAGTGGGTGAAGGAGCACCCAAGGTATTTCGTCAGAGAAATTCTCGAAAGGTTCATCATGGAAATCAACAAGGCCGAACTGGCCTCAGCCGCAGCCGCCAGTGGCGGTGTCCCGCAAGAGTTGCGTGGTGGCGAAATTCTCGTCAAGGCCTTGCAGGCCGAGGGTGTGAAGTACCTCTGGGGCTATCCCGGTGGTGCGGTGCTCCACATTTACGACGCGTTCTACAAGCAAGACACGATTCAGCATGTGCTGGTGCGCCATGAGCAGGCCGCTGTGCACGCAGCCGACGGCTATGCCCGCGCCACTGGCGAGGTGGGTGTGGCCCTGGTGACATCCGGCCCCGGTGTCACCAACGCGGTGACCGGCATCGCCACGGCCTACATGGACAGCATTCCGATGGTGATCATCACCGGGCAGGTGCCCACGGCCGCCATCGGCCTGGACGCCTTCCAGGAGTGCGACACGGTCGGCATCACCCGACCCATCGTCAAGCACAACTTCCTGGTGAAGGACGCGCGCGACATGGCGATGGTGATGAAGAAAGCGTTTCACATTGCCCGCACCGGAAGACCCGGCCCAGTGGTGGTCGATATTCCGAAGGACGTGTCCTTCAACAAGGTGCCCTACACCGGCTACCCCGAGTCGGTCGAAATGCGTTCCTACAACCCGGTGCGCAAGGGACATGGCGGCCAGATCCGCAAGGCCTTGCAGTTGCTGCTCAGTGCCAAGCGTCCGTACATCTACACCGGCGGCGGCGTGCTGCTGGGCAATGCGGTGCAGGAGCTGCGTACCCTTGTCGATCTGCTCGGCTATCCGGTCACCAACACCTTGATGGGTCTTGGCGCTTACCCGGCCTCAGACAGAAAATTCCTTGGCATGCTGGGCATGCACGGCACCGTTGAAGCCAACAACGCGATGCAGAACTGTGACGTGCTGCTGGCGGTGGGCGCGCGGTTTGATGATCGGGTGATTGGCAACCCCAAGCATTTCGCGCAGAACGAACGCAAGATCATCCACATCGACATCGACCCGTCGAGTATTTCCAAGCGGGTCAAGGTGGATATACCCATCGTTGGCGACGTGAAGGACGTGCTGACCGAGCTGATCAATATGGTGCGCGAGACCACGACCCGCATGGACGCTCAGGCGCTCTCGGGCTGGTGGTCGACCATCGAGGCATGGCGCTCCAAGGACTGCCTGAAGTACGACCGCGGCAACGGCGACGTGATCAAGCCGCAGTATGTGGTCGAGACCCTGTGGGACATGACCAAAGACGTGGAGACATACATCACGTCCGATGTCGGCCAGCACCAGATGTGGGCTGCGCAGTACTACCGGTTTGACGAGCCGCGCCGCTGGATCAACTCGGGGGGCCTGGGCACCATGGGTGTGGGCATTCCCTACGCCATGGGCATCAAGCTGGCCAAGCCCGACGCCGAGGTGTTCTGCGTTACCGGTGAAGGCTCGGTTCAGATGTGCATTCAGGAGCTTTCTACCTGCCTGCAGTACAACACGCCGATCAAGATCTGCGCGCTGAACAACCGCTACCTCGGCATGGTTCGGCAGTGGCAGGAAATCGATTACGAAGGCCGGTACAGCCACAGCTACATGGATGCGCTGCCGAACTTCGTCAAGCTGGCTGAGGCCTACGGCCACGTGGGCATGCTGATCGAGCGGCCGCAGGACGTGGAGCCTGCGCTGCGCGAGGCGCGCAAGCTCAAGGACCGCACCGTTTTCATGGATTTCCGCACCGATCCCACCGAAAACGTGTTCCCCATGGTCAAGGCCGGCAAGGGCATCACCGAGATGCTGTTGGGCGCCGAAGACCTTTGACCCCTTTCTCCACCCGCGGCACGCCGCTGCGGGTGGCCCCCGACGAATCTATTTGCAGCCAAGCCCGCGCATTACCGTGCGCGGGGGAGGGCTCAGAAAAGAGGAATCTTTCTCATGAAACACATCATTGCTGTCTTGCTCGAAAACGAGGCCGGTGCGCTCTCGCGCGTGGTTGGTCTGTTCTCGGCCCGTGGTTACAACATCGAATCGCTCACCGTGGCGCCCACGGAAGACCCCTCGCTCTCCCGCATGACGATTCAGACCGCAGGGTCCGACGACGTGATCGAGCAGATCACCAAGCACCTCAACCGCCTGATCGAGGTGGTGAAGGTGGTCGATCTCACCGAAGGCGCTTACACCGAGCGCGAACTGATGCTGGTCAAGGTGCGCGCGGTGGGCAAGGAGCGCGAGGAAATGAAGCGCATGGCGGACATTTTTCGGGGTCGCGTGATCGACGTGACCGAGAAGAGTTACACCATCGAGCTCACCGGCGATCAGACCAAGAACGACGCGTTTCTGGAGGCGATCGACCGCAGCGCGATCCTGGAGACGGTGCGCACCGGTGCCTGCGGCATTGGCCGTGGTGAGAGAATACTGCGCGTTTGATTCAGCCCACTCCTGCGCCGCTTTGCGGCTTCCCCTCAAGGGGACGACGCCAGTGGCCCGGCAAAGCCGGTTCCACGGCGTCTGCCGGAATATTCACCCCCTCATGCCACGGTATGTGGCCCCTCTTAATTTGAACCGGAGTACTCCATGAAAGTTTTCTACGACAAAGACTGCGACCTGAGCCTGATCAAGGGCAAGACCGTGGCCATCATTGGCTATGGTTCGCAAGGCCACGCCCACGCGCAAAACCTGAACGACAGCGGCGTGAAGGTCGTGGTCGGTCTGCGCAAGGGTGGTGCCTCCTGGGACAAGGTTGGCAAGGCCGGCCTGACCGTGATGGAGGTGAACGACGCGGTCAAAGCCGCTGACGTGGTCATGATCCTGCTGCCTGACGAAAACATCGCCGCGGTTTACAAAGAGATCGAGCCGAGCCTGAAGCAGGGCGCTTCGCTCGCTTTCGCCCACGGCTTCAACGTGCACTACAACCAGGTGGTCCCACGCGCTGACCTCGACGTCTGGATGGTCGCACCAAAAGCCCCCGGCCACACCGTGCGCAACACCTACACCCAGGGTGGCGGTGTGCCCCACCTGGTGGCGGTCCACCAGGATAAAAGCGGCAGGGCGCGCGACCTGGCCCTTTCCTACGCCATGGCCAACGGCGGTGGCAAGGCCGGCATCATCGAAACCAACTTCAAGGAAGAGACCGAGACCGACCTGTTCGGCGAGCAGGCTGTGCTGTGCGGTGGTGCCGTTGAGCTGATCAAGATGGGTTACGAGACGCTGGTCGAAGCGGGCTATGCGCCCGAGATGGCCTACTTCGAGTGCTTGCACGAGCTCAAGCTGATCGTGGACCTGATCTACGAAGGCGGCATCGCCAACATGAACTACTCGATTTCGAACAACGCCGAATTCGGTGAGTACGTGACCGGTCCCGAGGTGATCAACGAAGAGTCCCGCAAGGCGATGCGCAATGCCCTCAAGCGCATCCAGAACGGCGACTACGCCAAGATGTTCATCCAGGAAGGCCGCCTGAACTACCCGAGCATGACGGCTCGCCGTCGCAACACCGCCGATCACCAGATCGAGGTGGTGGGTGCCCAGCTGCGTGCCATGATGCCCTGGATCGCCAAGAACAAGCTGGTCGATCAGACCCGCAACTGATCGGCCCTTTTCGCCGTGCAGGCGAAGACACCCGGCAGGCCACCTTGGTGGCCTGTTTCGCTTTCAGGTCCCGGTGGCTGGCTTACACTGGACCAAACAACCAGGCTCAGCCCGTGCTGCCACGGGTTGCGCTCCACAGGACAGCCATGCACGACGGAACCGATACAGACCACGAGCCGCAAAGCGAACCCCGCAAGCGCGTCAAAGGCATCTACATGGTGCCTAACATGATCACACTGGCTGCCTTGTTCGGTGGCTTCTACGCCATCGTCATGGCGATGAACGGGCGCTTCGAACTGGCCACCGTGGCGATCTTCGTGTCCATGGTGCTCGACAGTCTGGACGGGCGGGTGGCGCGCATGACGAACACCCAGAGCGCGTTTGGCGAGCAGATGGATTCGCTGTCGGACATGGTCTCCTTTGGTGCTGCGCCCGCCCTCGTGGCTTACATCTGGGCGCTCAGCACGCTGGGGCGTTGGGGCTGGATTGCTGCCTTCGTGTACTGCGCGTGCGCGGCACTGCGTCTGGCCCGTTTCAACGTGAACACCGGTGTGGTGGACAAACGCTACTTCCAGGGCTTGCCGTCTCCCGCGGCTGCGGCCCTGGTGGCGGGTTTCATCTGGCTGATGACAGACCTTGAGTACGCGGCAACGGATGTGCGCTGGGCGATTTTTGCCATCACCTTGTTTGCAGGCCTGACCATGGTCACCAATGTGCCGTTTTACAGCTTCAAGGACCTCAGCTTGAAGAAGAGCGTGCCGTTTGCGTCCATCGTACTGGTGGCGCTGGGCATAGCCGTGATCAACATTCACCCGCCGACGGTGGTGTTTGCCTTGTTCGTGGTGTACGGATTGTCGGGCTACGCGATCTACGGTTGGCGCAGGGCCAAGGGGCGGCACACCAGCGTGATCAGCATGTCCACCGACGAGCCAGAAGAGCGGGGCCTGCACGAATAAGGCCATGGTCACCAATGATGTCCATGGGTTTTTCTCATCGGGCCGCGCCGATGCTTTGTGATACATTGATCCGCATGTTCTCAACAGTTTTCGCGCTACTACGGGGTGTCCTTCACGGGCATGTGTGGTAGCGCGCGAGCGAATATCCCCAACGGCCCGTTTGCACCCGCAGCGGGCCGTTTTCATTTTGGGCTGTGGGTTGTTCCCCGCCCTTTCAGGCAGTTATCGGAGAGTCCCATGACCGACAAGCTCATCATTTTCGACACCACTTTGCGTGACGGCGAACAGTCGCCTGGCGCCTCCATGACCAAAGACGAAAAGCTGCGCATTGCCCGCCAGCTGGAGCGTCTGAAGGTCGATGTGATCGAGGCCGGTTTTGCAGCCAGCTCCAACGGCGACTTCGACTGTGTGCAGGCGATCGCCAACACCATCAAGGACTCCACCGTGTGTTCGCTGGCGCGTGCCAACGATCGCGACATTTCGCGTGCTGCCGAGGCCCTCAAGGGTGCCAGCCGGGCGCGCATTCACACCTTCATTGCCACCAGCGAACTCCACATGGAGAAGAAGCTGCGCATGACACGGGAGCAGGTGCTGGAGCAGGCCATTCAGTCGGTTCGGTTTGCGCGCAACCTGGTGGACGACATCGAGTTCAGCCCGGAAGACGGCTATCGCAGCGATCCAGACTTCCTCTGCCGGGTGCTGGAGGCGGTGATCAAGGAAGGGGCCACCACGCTCAACATTCCAGACACGGTGGGCTATGCCATTCCCGAGCTGTATGGCGAGTTCATCCGGTCCCTGCGGGAACGGGTGCCGAATGCCGACAAGGCAGTCTGGTCGGTGCATTGCCACAACGATCTGGGCATGGCGGTTGCCAATTCGCTGGCCGGTGTGAAGATCGGCGGCGCGCGGCAGGTGGAATGCACCATCAACGGTCTTGGCGAGCGGGCGGGTAACTGCTCTCTGGAAGAGATCGTGATGGCGGTGCGCACGCGCCGCGACTATTTCCAGCTTGATGTGGGTGTGGACACCACGCAGATCGTGCCGGCCAGCCGCATGGTGAGTCAGACCACCGGCTTTGTGGTGCAGCCCAACAAGGCTGTGGTGGGCGCCAACGCCTTTGCCCATGCCAGCGGCATTCACCAGGACGGCGTGCTTAAAGCGCGCGACACCTACGAAATCATGCGGGCGGAAGACGTGGGCTGGGCGGCCAACAAGATCGTACTGGGCAAACTCAGTGGCCGAAACGCCTTCAAACAGCGCTTGCTGGATCTCGGCATCGAAATGGCTTCAGAGAGTGAGATCAACACCGCCTTCGCCGCGTTCAAAGAACTCGCCGACCGCAAGAGCGAGATCTTCGACGAAGACATCCTCGCTCTGTGCAGCGACGAAAGCGTGACCGCGGAAAAAGAACACTACGGTCTGGTTTCGCTGTCCCAGCACAGCGAAACCGGTGAACGGCCCCATGCCAAGGTAGTTTTCACCATAGAAGGCAAGGAGTACCAGGCCGAGTCGGATGGCAACGGACCGGTGGACGCTTCGCTCAAGGCGATTGAGCATCACGTCAAGAGCGGCGCCGAGCTGGTGCTGTATTCGGTCAATGCCATCACCAGCGGCTCGACCGAGAGCCAGGGTGAGGTGACGGTGCGCTTGCAGCACAGCGGGCGAGTGGTCAACGGCGTGGGCGCGGATCCCGACATCGTGGTTGCATCGGCCAAGGCCTACCTCAGCGCGCTGAACAAACTGCAAAGCAAGGCTGATCGGGTGGCGGCTCAAGGATAAGTCTTTATAAATCAAAGACTTAATCGTTTGTTGGAGAGCAAACGCTGAAACTGGCGGAAAATCGCCCGGCAGTTTCAGCGTTCATTGAGCTATGTCTTCCAAGCATTTGATATTGCTAGTTTTTTTCGTGAACCCTATACTCCTCTTTGCCGCAAACAGGCCGGCTGGAGTGGACCCATGAACTTTCTCGCACCTCGCATACAAAAAGCGTTCCAAGTGGCCGCCGTGGCGTTGTTGGGTGCGGCGCTGAGCTGGCCTGCGCTGTCTCAGGCCAGCAGCAGCACGAAACCTGTGGCCAAGAAGACGGTGAACGCTGATCGTAAGAAAGCGCCATCAGCAACCAGTGCCAAGACCAAGCGCCCCGTGGCGAGCAAGAAAACCGCCGCTCGCTCTGCGGACAAAGCCGGCAACCGCAAGGTAGCGCGCGCAAGCCAGCCCGCCAAGCGCCAGCGCGTGACGGTGGCGGCGAACACCCAGCGCCCCGCCCTGAAGAAGGTGTCTGCCAAGCGCGCTGCCTCGGCGGGCGCGGTGGCCGCCGCCGCACCGCTCACCCTGAGCGCTGGCGAGCGTCTCGGTTTGCGCGAATCGGATGACCCACTGGACCTGAACTCCAGTGTGGCGCTGGTGGTTGACCAGGACTCGGGCGAGGTGCTGTTCAGCAAGAACGAGTCGGCGGTGTTGCCCATTGCTTCGCTCACCAAGCTCATGACCGGGCTGGTGATCGCCGATGCCAACCTGCCGATGGAGGAAATGATCACCATCACACGGGATGATGTCGACACCTACAAAGGCAGCGGTTCGCGTCTGCCGGTTGGCACCACCCTGAGCCGCGGCGAAATGATGCACCTGTCGCTGATGTCCAGCGAGAACCGGGCGGCGCACGCCCTGGGACGGACGTTTCCGGGCGGCATGCAGCAGTTTGTCAAGCTCATGAACAGCAAGGCTCAAGAGCTGGGCATGAAGGACACGCGGTTTGTAGAGCCCACTGGATTGCTCAGCTGGAACCAGTCGAGTGCAAGCGATCTGGTCACACTGGTGTCGGCAGCCTACGACCGGCCCATCCTGCGTCAGCTTTCCACCTCGCCGAGTCATCAACTCGATGTGGGCCCCCGTACCTTGCAGTACCAGAACTCCAACCGGTTGATTCGCAACCCCGAGTGGGACATTGGCCTTCAGAAGACTGGTTACATTGCCGAAGCCGGCCGGTGTCTGGTGATGCAGACCAAGATTGCCGGGCGCAAGTTGATCATGGTGTTTCTGGATTCCACCGGCAAATTGAGCCGGTTGCAGGATGCCGAACGGGTTCGCCGGTGGGTGGAAGCGAAAAAGTATCAGGAGCTGTTTGCGCGTCCCCAGGGTTGAAAAGCTGGCATGGCTGTCGCCCAACAAAAAAGCGGTCCAGGTGACCGCTTTTTTGTTTTGGTGCGGCGCGCGCGGCCTTTCGGCGCCGTTATGGTGGTGGCGTGTAACCCAGCGCGGCGGAGATACCGGCGGCGGTGGCGCGCAGCTTGGGTAACCAGGCATCGTCCAGCCGATCAGCCGGTGCGGAAATCGAAAGACCTGCCACCAGGCGATCCTGGTCGTCGTAGATGCCAGCCGCCATGCACCGAACACCCATTTCGAGTTCCTCGTTGTCGCGGGCAATTCCGGTCTGGCGACATTGAACGAGTTCACGCTCCAGGGCGCTCAGCTGGGTCAGGCTGTTGCGGGTGTTGCCGGCCAGGCCGGTGCGCGTGGCATAGGCACGAACCCGCTGCGGGTCTTCGGCGGCGAGGAACAGTTTGCCGACCGAGGTCAGGTGAAGCGGCGCGTGGCCACCGATCGCACGCACCACCTGCATGCCCGAGCGCTCGCTGAATGCGCGTTCCACATACACGATTTCATCGCCCTGACGCAGGCTTAGACTCACTGGCTGCTGAGTGAGTTTGTGCAATTCGCGCATGGGTTGCAGGGCAGCATCGCGCACGCTGAGGCGGGCTTTCACCAGGTTGCCCAACTCCAGCAGGCGCATCCCGAGGCGGTAGCTGCCGGCCTCGGGCCGGTCCACAAAACGGCCTATGGTCAGGTCGTTGAGGATGCGGTGGGCGGTCGATGGATGCAGGCCTGTTTCTTCGCTGATCTCCTTCAGCGAGACCGACTCTTCGCGCGACGCGAGTACCTCGATCAGGTTGAACATGCGCTCAATGACCTGAACGGTGGGCGTGCTGGATGGGGTGGCAGAGCGTTTGGTCATGGCATGGGACAGTTGCCATCATTTTACAAGATGAAATTTGGCGGGCGGGTGGCGCCCGCTTGGTAGTGTGGCGAACTCAGGCTGGCGTGATCCAGCGGCCTTCGCGCAGCACCTGATGGGGCCGAAAACTGGCCTTGTAGTTCATTTTTCCGCTCTGGGCGATCCAGTAGCCGAGGTACACGTGGGGCAGCGCCAGCGATCGCGCCTGCTCGATTTGCCAGAGCACGTTGTAGGTGCCGTAACTGGCCCCGGCATCGGGCTCGTAGAAGGTGTAAACGGCAGAGAGACCGTCGTTGAGCACGTCAACAATGGACACCATCTTGAGCCGCTCCGGCATGTCGCCCTGGGCCGGCTCGAAGAACTCCACCAGGCGTGAGTTGACCCGGCTTTGCAGCAGGAACTGGGTGTATTGATCGATGCTGTCCCGGTCCATGCCGCCGCCGGCGTGGCGGCTGTTCTGGTATCGCAGGTACAGCTGGTAGTGCTCGGGCAGGAAACACAGCTTGAGCACCCGGGTGTGCAGCGCAGCATGCTGGCGCTGGCTGCGGCGCTGGCTGCGGCTGGGGGCAAAGTGTTCCACCGGCACACGCAGCGGCACGCAGGCGTTGCAGCCATCGCAGTAGGGCCGGTAGGTGAACATGCCGCTGCGGCGAAAGCCCTGGGCAACGAGGTCTGAATACGCGTCGTTGTGAATCAGGTGGCTGGGTGTTGCCACCTGTGAGCGCGCCTGCCTGGCTGGCAGGTAGCTGCACGGGTAGGGCGCGGTCGCGTAAAACTGGAGCGCCTGAAGCGGGAGTTCTTTGAGGTGCGTCATGTGAGAAATTCGCCGTCTTCGGCCCGATCTCCCAAGAGGTGGCGCCAGTATACGGATTCAAATTTCCAGTGTGGGGCAGGCCGTTCCAAGACCTGGCGCAGGTGTGCGCCGAAGGCTTCCCGGTGCACAGGTTGTGCGCCTAACGAGGCCAGGTGGGATGTCTCTTGCTGGCAGTCGATCCAGGGCATCTCATGCGCGCGGCTGAACGCAACCAGTGCCGCCAGCGCGATTTTCGAGGCGCCGCTCTGGCGGCTGAACATGGATTCGCCGAACACCATGCGACCGAGGTTGACCGCGTACAGACCGCCAGCGAGTTCGCCATCGATCCAGGTTTCCACACTGTGCACGACACCCGCACGCGCCAGCTGCGCATACGCCTGAGCCATGGCAGGCTGTATCCATGTGCCCTGCTGGCCCTCGCGCGGCGTGTGGGCGCAGGCCTGGATGACGCGACCGACATCGCGGTCCATGTGGACCTCCAGTCTGCCGGCCTGGCGTAAGGCGCGAATCGACTTGCGCAGGGATCGGTGCAGTCGGAACTGCTGCACCTGAAGCACCATGCGCGGGTGTGTGCTCCACCACAGAATGGGCTGGCCCGCGCTGTACCAGGGAAAGATGCCGTTCGAATAGGCATCAATCAGCGTGGGCACATCCAGCACGCCTCCGGCGGCCAGCAGGCCGGGCGCCGGATCGTTCGCGCCCCATGCGCGATCGACCGGCGGGAAAGCCTGGCCAGGGGCCAGCCAGGGCACCCGGGAAGAAGGCGGTTGTTGCGTCATGGTGCCTATTGTGCGCAACCTGGCCGCCGGCTCAATCGCCGGTGTGCGATGGCGTTGGTTGGTTCTGCGGCAGCAACCGCATGCCAACCAGCACCACCACGATGCCCAGCGCGTCGGCCAGCCAGTCGAGCCAGTCGCCGCGACGCCAGCCGGTGGCGGACTGCGCCAGCTCGATGAACGCGCCGAACAGCAGCAAACCTGCCGCCACCCGCCAGCGCTCAGCCGGGTAGCCAAGCAGCCCGAGACCGGTGAGCGCTGCAAAGCCCAGTGCGTGCTGGGCCTTGTCCCACCAGTTGAACATTGACGGGAGGTGAGCGACCGGCATCAGGCAAACCACGGTGGCGCCCAGAAGGCTCAGCCAGAACACGGCACGGGTGAGGCGGACGGGCAGATTGAGCATGTGGATTCCTTCAGGTGCTTACCTTCGATTCAGGCCCAGGCCGTTAAGGAGTCAGCACCACCGGCTCCAGCGCATCAGACGCGCCCAGGATGCGGCCGATGACGGCCGTCTGCGCATAGCCCGCCGCCTTGAGCGCCTCAACGCATGTGGCCGCCCGGTCGGCCGGCACGCTGGCGAGCAGGCCGCCCGCGGTTTGTGGGTCGAACAACAGCGGGTAGCGCGGGTCTTGCGCGAAGGCCTCGGCGTTGCGCAGCGCGCGGCGCAGCCGCACGTTGGCCGTTTGCAGCGAGCTGACGATGCCCGCCTCCACGCATTCCACCGCACCGTCGAGCAGGGGCAGGGCGCTCAGTTGAAGTTCGGCGTCCACGCCCGAGGGGCGTGTCATTTCCACCAGGTGACCGAGCAGGCCAAAGCCGGTGAGGTCGGTGCAGGCGGTGGCGCCGTGTGCGCGCAAAATCTGCGCGCCGCGCTGGTTGGACACCACCATAGATTTCAGGGCGGCGTCGATCCAGCGGCCTTTGGCCGCGTGCCGCGCGTGGGCCGCAAACAGCGTGCCGGTGCCGATCGGTTTGGTGAGCAGCAGCACGTTGCCTGGCTGCATGCCGCCCTTGCGCATGACGCCGTTCATGTGCTCGTCGATCAGACCGTTGATGGCAAAGCCCAGCGCCAGCTCGCGGCCTTCGCCGGTGTGCCCGCCCACCAGGGCGCACCCAGCGGCGTTGAGCACCTCCACCGCTCCGGTCATCATCTGCAGCAGCAATTCTTCGACCTGGGATTCCAGGCCAGGCGGCACCGTGGCGATGGCCGTGGCCGACTGCGGCTCGGCGCCCATGGCAAAAATGTCGCCCAGTGCGTGGTTGGCGGCGACCTGGCCAAACAGGTAAGGGTCGTCGATGAAGCTGCGGAAAAAGTCCACCGTGTGCACCATCGCCTTGCCTGGCGGCACGCGGACCACCGCGGCGTCGTCCGGCGCGTGCAGGCCAATCAGTACGTCGTCGCGCTCGACGGGGCGCAGGCTGCCCAGCGCCCGGCTGAGAATGCTGGCGCCCACCTTGGCGCCGCAGCCGCCGCAACGCATGGCAATGGCTGAAATGGCTTGTTTTGACTCTTCGGCACTCAGCGCCAGGCTGCTGCTGGGCGCCGTGCTGGCACTGCTGGGCGCCATGGCGGGCAGCTCGGTGAATTGGCGCATGAAGCGGCGGTCGATGCTGTCCTTCCAGCGCCACACCCAGGCGCCAGCAAAACCCAGGCGCCCGCGCGAAGCCACGGCAAACCGGTCGCCGGTGGAAATGAGCGCCAGCCAGCTGCGTTGCGGCCGATAGGCCACCAGTGACTGACCGCGCAAGCTCCGCTGCAGGTTTTTCGCTAGCGGTGGACCCATGCGCACCGCGAACACACCCGCCTTCTCCAGCGGCCTGCCGGTGAACGAAGCCACATCGCCCGCGGCGAAGACCCGGGGGTCGTCCAGCGTTTGCAGCCGGTCGTTGATTTTGATGAAGCCGTGTTCGTCCAGCGCCAGCCCGGTGCTTTGCAGCCAGGCCGGCCCACCAGCCTGCGTGACCCACATCGTTTCGTCCGCATCGAAGGTGCGGCCGTCCTGCGTGTGCAGGCAGCCGGGCAACACCTGCGTGACCTCCGCGCGGGCGTGCACCGCCACGTGGCGATCTCTGAGCACGCGGGCAAAGCGTGCGCGTACCCCGGCGTTGTGGGTGGGCAAGATGGTGTCGCCCGAGGTGAGCAGCACAAACTGCAGCACATCGGGGTTGCGTCCGAGCTTCTGCAGCTCCTGGCGCAGCCGGTACTGCATGGACAGCACCAGCTCCACACCGCCCGCGCCACCGCCCACCACCGCGATGGTGAAGCGGCTGTGTATCTCGCGCACCCGCGCCAGCAGGTTCATCCAGCGCTGGTTGAACTGGGCGATGGGCTTGACCGGCACGGCGTTGGCTTGCGCGCCCCCCACCTGGCGCACATTGGGCGTGGAGCCGGTGTTGATGGACAACAGGTCATAGGGCACCGAAGGCCGGTCGCGCAACAGTACTCGCTGGCTGGCCCGGTCCAGCCCAGTCACCTCGCCGTGGATGAAGCGCGCGCCGGCAAACGCTGCCAGGCGGCCCAGGTCGATGTGCACCTCGTCAAAGCGGTAGTGGCCAGAGAGGTAGCCCGGCAGCATGCCGGAGTAGGGCGTGTCGATGTCGGTGCAGATCAGGGTGATGCGCAGGCCAGGCTCGGGCTGCATGGCGAGCATGCGCAACACGACCACATGGCTGTGGCCGCCGCCGACCAGGACCAGGTCGCGCAGGATGGGGGATTCAGAGGCTTGCATGGTGATCGTGGAGCGACCCCGGCTGCGGGATCGAGCCCGGCATGATCGCATGCACCGCGGCCCGGGTTGCAGGCTGCTGACCCGGGCCGCCCGCGCGCTGGCCGGGCCGGTGGGCCGCCCCCTGGCGGCACAATGCCGCATGCCCGCATCAGCCTCTCCCCTTCGTCGAACCTTTCAGCGTCTCTGGCAGCCTCAACGCGGCCTGTTCTGGTTGATGCTGGCGTTCAATGTGTTGTCGTCGGCGCTGGCCTGGACCTTGCACCTGCTGCAACCCACGGGTGTGCTGCTGGTGCTGATCACGCTGCTGGCGTTGACCAATACGGCGCTGGGCTGGTGGCTGCTGGCCGTGCTCTGGCGCACCAGCGCCGATTCATCAACCTCTGGAGATGCCCATGTTCAAAGCTCTGCTCGTCAACAAGACCTCTGACCCCAAGACTGACAGCGCCGGTTACCGCTGCACCCTGGCCGAACTCGACGAGGCGCAGCTGCCGCTCGCGGGGGACGTGACGGTGCGCGTCGAGTGGTCGACCATCAACTACAAAGACGGCCTGGCCATCACCGGCAAGGCGCCTGTGGTGCGCAGTTTCCCGCTGGTGCCCGGCATCGACTTTGCCGGCACGGTAACGGCAAGCGATCACCCGCGCTGGAAGGCGGGCGACCGCGTGGTGCTCAATGGCTTTGGTGTGGGCGAGACCCACTGGGGTGGGCTGTCGCAGATGGCGCGCGTCAAGGGCGACTGGCTGGTGGCCTTACCAAATGGTTTGAGTGCGCGCGACGCCATGGCGTTCGGCACCGCGGGCTACACCGCCATGCTGTGCGTGCAGGCGTTGCAACGCCACTGGGATGCCGCGGGGGTGAAACCAGGGCAGGACGAGGTGCTGGTGACGGGCGCCAGCGGCGGCGTGGGCAGCGTCGCGGTTGCACTGCTGGCTGCGCTGGGCCACACGGTGGTGGCGTCCACCGGGCGGCTGGATGAAAGTGAGTACCTGAAGGGCCTGGGCGCCAGCGAGGTGATCGACCGCGCTGCGTTGAGTGCACCGGGCAAGCCGCTGCAGAAAGAGCGCTGGATCGGCGTGGTGGATTCGGTGGGCAGCCACACGCTGGCCAACGCCTGCGCCAGCACCCGCTACGGTGGCGCGGTGGCGGCCTGCGGCCTGGCCCAGGGCATGGATTTCCCGGCCAGCGTGGCGCCCTTCATTCTGCGCGGCGTGACGCTGTACGGCATCGACAGCGTGATGGCGCCGCTGGCCCGGCGCGAAGCGGCCTGGGCGCAGCTGGCGCAGGGTCTCGACCGCAAAAAACTCGCCGCCATCACCACCGAGGTGACGCTGGCCGAGGCGATCGCCTGCGGCGAAAAAATTCTGGCGGGTCGGGTGCGCGGGCGGGTGGTGGTCAACGTCAACGCCTGACGATACCCAACGCGGTTGCGCGCTGCGGCTTCAGGCCACAGCATCGGCCGGCACGATGTGGCGGTAGGCGTGCCAGGTGGCATGGCCGATTACCGGCCCGGCCACCAGCAGCCCCAGGAACCAGGGCAGCAGGGACACCATGATGACAAACGTGATCAGCGCGCCCCACAGCAGCATGACCCCGGGGTTTTGCAGGCAGGCGCGGATGCTGGTGAGGCCGGCGGAAACCGCGTCCACCCGCCGGTCCATGATCATCGGGATCGAGACCACGCTGGTGACGAAGATCAGCCCGGCAAACACGGCGCCCACCACGGTGTAGGTGATCAGAAAACCGATGTTTTCCCAGGCGAAGATGTGGGCGAGAAAATTGCGGTCAGGCAGGTTGTTGAACGACACCGCAAACACCACCATGGACGCCCGGCCCCAGAGCATTTCCAGGATCAGCAGCACCCCGGCAAAAATGGCCATCGCGCCCTTGGTGGGCCGCCAGGCGGTGAGCGAGGCGGTGAGCGAAGGGCGGTGGCTGTGCGTCTGCATGGCCTTGCTGGCGTCGTAAAGGCCCAGGCAGAGAAAAGGCCCGAGCAGCAGAAAGCCCGCGCTCAGCGCCAGCACGTAAGCTGGCGCCCGCTCGAACACCGCCAGCAGCGCGTGGCCCATGGCGAAGAAGCACAGGCCATAGAACAGGCCGATGCGCGGACATCGAATGAAGTCTTGCCAGCCCAGGCGCAGCCAGGTGAAGGGATCGCGCGCGCTCAGGGTGGCCAGCTCCAGCGAAAACACCGAGGAGCCGCGCGGCCCCTCGGTACTCGGTGGGTCTGTCGGGCTGGTGAACGGCGGCTGTTGGGCGGCGTCGGCGTCGGTTCCGGACGGTGGCTGATTCGCCGAGGTTGCCGCAACGGGCATCGCTTGGGCCATGGTTTTCTCCTGTGCTCGACCAATATACCCAGCAGAAAAATGCTGGCCAGCGGGGTTTCCCTCAGCGCTCTTGCTTTTCGCCGCTGCAGATTCAGGCGATCGGGTCTCGCTGGGTCTTGCGCCGCGCGTCGCTGCGCCGGCGCGGCGCGGGCTGGCGACGCAGGTGCTGCGCCAGTGCGGCGTCCATGGTCTGGGTGTGCCTGACAAACCAGGCGGCCAGTTCGCGGGCCAGTTCGCGCACCGCGGCGTGCTGGCCGCTGCGCGCCATGGCCGTGCCGTCGCGCAGCAGGTTGAGCACCACACGGTGCTGCAACTGGTGGTTGGCGGCCCCGTCAGGCCGGGTCTCGCGCATCCAGCGGTTTTCCAGCTCAAAGAGCGCGGCCATGTGATCAACCAGCGCACCCCAGGCCCCCGCCAGTTCGTCGTCTCGCGCGCGATCGGCGGCGGCCAGCAGCTCGATGAACGGGCGGTGCATTCGGTCCATGGGCTCGTGGTCCAGTTGCAACGCATCGATCCATTCAATGGGGTTCATGGCAATCTCCTTCAAAACGCAGGACGCAGATTGCCAGCCGGTGCCCGTTCGCGTATTGATCCAGCGCAGAGCAATCGCGGCTACGCGACACGCAGCGCCAACCTGAGCCTGCTTCGCCTGTGCCACAGCCCCGGTAAACTGATCGACCATGACCTCTGCCGCTTCCATTCCACCCGCCACCACCACCGCAGAGGCCGACACACTGGCCCAGACGCTGAAGACGCAAGGGTTTGCGGTGCTGCCGGCCGCGGCGGTGAGCCGGTGGGTGCAGCCCGACGCGGCGGCGCTGCAGGCCTGGCTGCCCGGCTGGGACGATTTGCCGAGCGACAACTACCTGAAAGACGGTGGCCATTACCGCCGCCGGCGCCACAGCTGTTTTGTGGTCGACGGCGACCGCGTCACGCTGGCGCCGCACCGTGCCCACTGGCAGCCGCTGGAATACAACGCGCTGCACGGCGGCATGCAGCGCTGGTTCGAGCCGATGGCGGCCGAGATGCTGGCTCGCCCGGCCTGGCAGCGCCTGCTGGTGCGTCTGGCCGAACTGGCTTCGGCAGTGCGCAGCCCGCAACCCTGGTTTGTGGAGGCGCACCAGTTTCGAATTGACACCACCGACGGCATCGGCCGGCCCACGCCCGAGGGCGCGCACCGCGACGGCGTGGATCTGGTGGCGGTGTTCATGGTGGCGCGCCACGGTATCAAGGGCGCGGAAACCCGCGTGTTCGAAGCCGATGGCCCGCATGGGCAGCGCTTCACGCTGAGCGAGCCCTGGTCGGTTTTGTTGTTGGATGACGAGCGCGTGATCCACGAAAGCACCCCGATTCAGCCGCTGGAGCCGGGCGCGCTGGGGTGGCGCGACACGCTGGTGGTGACGCTGCGGCGCGCTGGATTTCAGGGCGGCTGAGGCGACGCTAAACGTGTCTTCAGATGCGCCCACCTTCCGGCCCGGCGCGACTGCCTGAGGCCTACGCCGCGCCGCCCCGTCAGAACCGATAGCCCGCCGTGACCCAAAGCCGTGGGTTGGTGTCTTGGGTGTCCGAGGTGGGCCAGAATGAACAGCAGATCGAATATGTTGCTGCCCATCACGTTGCCCATGGCGATGTCGGGCTTGCCGTCGAGCTCGGCGCCGATGCTCACCGCCACCTCGGGCGCGCTGGTATCGAACGCATCGATACTCAAGTTTGCCTGCGGCGCCGCCACGGTGAACCAAGCCATTGGCCATGCCAAAGCGCTGGATTGAAGTATCTTGTGCGTTGCGTCGATACTTCGTCATTCGCTTTGGGGCTACCCCGCCCACTCCCGCGTCGCGTGGAGCCTCATCCACCAACCGCTTTCGAGAATGACGAACCTCCCGCCAGCCGGCTTTTGGCAGCAATTGCGCAAACAGGTGCGCGCAACAATTCCATCCCACGCCGAACTTTCGCAAATCCGTTGGCTGCAGCCGGTGGCCCACCGCCT
>JFJP01038864.1_pt1 | contig 26934 bp, 28 predicted proteins | sample 431651 | NCBI WGS metagenome assembly JFJP01 (sample SAMN02602958, study PRJNA72255) | Microbial mat metagenome, whole genome shotgun sequencing project. | biome: fresh water; feature: sink hole; material: water; isolation source: purple microbial (photo- and chemosynthetic) mats found in...
CAGAACAGTCAGAAAAAACAATATAATAATAGCTCTAAATCTCATCTCGGTTTTTGGATTAAAATGTAATTGTCATACCCATGTTAACTCCTGCCCCGGTAAATCCACCGGGCAATGATATCTGCACGGGGAATAGTGCAATATCGAGGTTAGTACTAACGTCAAAATTAAACAGGCTGGCATCAACGTTGGCATCAAGTATTGAGAACAGATACCAGGCACCGATGCCAATATACGAAAGATCACGATATCTTTTGTAATAATCTATCCCCCTAAGCAACTGATCTTTATAATATGAAGCAGCAGAAGCCTGATATGTCTGGGGATAAAGAACAGGATCATATGTTGTGGGATCAATATCTTTGAGCCACGGAAGCTGCTGGTAACTTTTTGTCTCTGCTATATTATCTCTGAAATCCTGGTATGCTATCATGTAAGTTGTGAAGTTCTTTGAATTATACCCGGCACTATAGATGAGTCCGGCGAATCCGGCATATACAAGAGGTATTTTCCAGTACTTGCGGTTATAAATCTGTCCCAGTCCCGGAAAAGCTACAGCCATCATTGTGGCTTTCATGGGATCAGGTTTGCAAAAGAGCTGCAGGATAATTATTATCAGTATTTTCTGAATAGTCTTCAAAATAACAACAGACCGGTATAAAAAAACCGGTACCATTAAAACGGCGCGACAAAGATAATTATTTTCAGGAGTTGAGACGGTCAAATACTCCTAAAATGCGCTCCATCTCCTCGGTGGTCTCAAACGGGATTACGATTTTCCCCTTCCCTTTTTCGTTTATTCTGAAGTTTACTTTGGCAGAGAATAGTTTATTAAGATGGTCTGAAAGCTGGGTAAAATCGTCATTCAGTTTTTTCTTTTTCTCAACTTTTCCCGGATCTTTTGCCTTCTCTGTCTGCAGATGCCTTACCAGCTCCTCGGCCTGTCGTACTGAAAGCTGACCATCAATTATCTGGTAATAAACATTTATTTGCTTTTTAGGATCATCGATATTAACAAGGGTACGGGCGTGGCCCATCATAAGGTTTTTGTTCTTTATTCCGAGTTGGATCTCAGCGGGAAGCTTAAGCAGTCTGAGGTAGTTGGCGACTGTAGAGCGTTGTTTTCCAACCCTGTCGCTGAGCTGTTCCTGTGTAAGCCTGCATTCTTCAATAAGGCGCTGAAAACTTATTGCAACCTCAACCGCATCAAGATCTTCACGCTGAATATTCTCAACAAGAGCTAGCTCAAGCATTGCCTGATCGTCGGCAGTACGAACGTAAGCCGGAACGTGAGTAAGACCGGCAATTTTAGCTGCTCTTAGTCGGCGTTCACCAGCAATCAGCTGGTATTTACCCTGACCAATTTCCCTTACGGTAAGAGGCTGAACAATGCCAAGTTTTTTTACTGACGCTGCAAGTTCCTCAAGAGCCTGCTCATCAAAAGTAGTACGGGGCTGAAAAGGGTTGGCCTCAATCGAATTGACCGAAATCTCCATATTGGCTTCAACCTTTTTTTCAAGAACCTCTTTTTCAACTCCGTCAATCAATGCACCAAGACCTCTTCCCAACGCATTTTTCTTTATCATATTCATTTTGTATCAGGTAGTTTTAAAAGTACAGTTCACTATTTCGCAACCCTTGCATCCTGTTTTTCAATCAACTCTTTTGCAAGATTAAGATAGTTGACAGTTCCTCTCGAATCAGCATCATAAAGAATTGCAGGCTGACCGAAGCTTGGAGCCTCTGAGAGTTTAACATTTCGCTGAATTATTGTCTTGAAAACCATCTGCTGAAAATGCTTATTCACCTCATCAGCAACCTGGTTTGATAGTCTGAGCCTTGAGTCGTACATTGTAAGCAGAAAACCTTCAATCTCCAGTTCGGGATTCAGGTTATTCTGAATTATCTTGATTGTATTAAGAAGTTTGCCAAGACCTTCAAGAGCAAAATATTCACACTGAACAGGTATTATAACCGAATGTGACGCTGTAAGTGCATTAACAGTAAGCAGTCCAAGAGAAGGTGAGCAATCTATAAGAATATAGTCATAATCTGCCTCGACTTTCTTCAGAACCTCTTTCAGTATTTTTTCTCTTTCAGTCCTGTCGAGCATTTCAATTTCTGCGCCAACAAGGTCGATATTCGATGGAATAATAGAAAGATTATCAACCTCACAACTAAGTAATGCCTCTTTTGGATCCTTGCCATCAATAAGACAATCGTATATAGTGCATCTGATCTGACGTGTGTCAATACCTATCCCGGAAGTTGCATTTGCCTGTGGATCACCATCAACTATGAGTACCTTCTTTTCAAGTGCTGCCAGACTTGCTGCAAGGTTTATCGCTGTTGTAGTCTTACCCACACCGCCCTTCTGATTCGCTATTGCTATAATCCTTCCCATCTCTTTTCTTTAAATATTTGAGTTATATTTTGAGTTTCAAATTTACTATTTATGCACTTCTGCCACGGATAGGGAAAGATGTAATTGTAAACATTTCTTTTGGGGTTTTCAACATGTTATTAACATTGATTTTTTGCCGCATTGAACCCTTTTCATGCCTCACAAACTGATAATAAACCGGTTATTTAAAAATTATCCGGATTATTTACATCTTTGCCTGTCACATAATTTAACCTGTATATGAATCAACTGTCCAATATTGACAAATGGCTGGTAATTGTAAATCCCAATGCCGGAAATGGCAAGGGTAAAAAGGACTGGGACCGTATTGCGGAAATATTTTCAAGGGAGAACATCCTGATTGTTCCCCATTTTACTGAAAGAAAAGGAGAAGCACACGACCTTGCACAGGAAGCTGCCAAAGATGGTTTCAGAAAAATAGTTTCTGTTGGTGGCGACGGAACGCTGAATGAGGTTGTAAACGGAATCTTCTCGCAGGATTTTTGTTCTCCTTCTGAATTCACTCTGGGCTTAATTCCCGTTGGAACAGGCAATGATTGGGGCAGGATGTTCGGAATTCCAATGATGTATGAGGGTGCGGTTTCTGTTATTAAAGACAGTAAAGTTATTAAGCACGATATTGGGACAATAAGTTATTTCGTAGGAGATGAGCCTCATAAAAGCTATTTCATAAATATAGCAGGACTTGGATTTGAAGCTGTCGTAGTTAAAAAGACAAATAAGCAGAAAGACAGAGGACGAAGCAATAAGGCAATTTATTTCTATAACCTTTTAACAAGCCTGCTTTCATACAAAAATACCGAGGCAGATCTTATTATGGATGGCAGAAAGACAACATCGAAAGTGTTCTCAATAAATGTCGGTAATGGAAGGTTTTGCGGAGGAGGCATGAGACAGACACCCGATGCGCTTCCTGACGACGGGCTGCTCGATATAACCGTAATAAGGGATATGAGTAAACTGGAGATTATTAAGAGTCTGCCATTATTGTATGATGGCACCATCCTCAGTCATCAGAAAGTTGACGGATACAGGGCGACAAATCTCAGAGTTGAGTCAAAATCAGTGCTTTATGCGGAGGCAGATGGAGAATCACTGGGACATACTCCTGCGGAATTCGGTATAATACCGGCAGCAATAAATATAATTTACGGGAAAAAACTTATTCAGTAATTCTTATCTCGTAAAGCTTCGGCCATTTTTTCCCAGTTACGAATATGCGCCCCGATTCCTTATCAAAGGCAATTCCGTTAAGAACATCGGTATCAGGTTTTTTCTCAGATTCAGGCAATAATCCTTTCAGGTTAATAATCGCCAGCACCTTACCGGTCAAAGGGTCTATTCTTGCAATATTGTCACTCATCCAGACATTTGCCCAGATTTCTCCATTGATATATTCGAGTTCATTAAGCGAGTCAATTTTCTGCTCATTATCATAGACTTCAATCCTTGAAATAACCGTAAACGTTTCAGGATCATAATAATATAGAGTGTTCGTACCATCACTCATTACTATTTTATTCCCTATTGTTGTAAGTCCCCAGCCCTCAGTTGCGTAATAGATCTTATTAATAACCTTGAAAGTGGATTTCTCATAAACAAATCCAACTTTGTTTTGCCATGTAACCAGATATAATCTGTCGCCATAGAGTGTTATTCCCTCTCCGAACAGATTGTCATCCAGGTCAAGCTGACGGACAACCTTTCCGGTTTTCAGCTCGGTCTCCCTGAGACTTGAACTTGTCTTCTGACCTGTGCTCTCGAACATAATTCCCTTGTCATAAATAAGTCCCTGTGTGAAGGCCTCCGTGTCATGAGGATATGACTGTACAACTTTGTAACCGTTTCTTTTTGGAATAATATCAGAATATACAATCATGAAGCGGGTTATTGTATTATGCTGCCTGCCATTTTTGAATGAGGCAACTTTCAGGGATTTCCTTCCGGTTGAATTTAACAGTGAAGACTGAATAATATATTCCCATGGAGTATCAGTAAGTGTGGTAACTTTCCTGCCGTCAAAACTTATTGTTACAGAGTCGGGCAGTTTTTTGTCATCCTCAGGAGCAATAACAACCTTTATCTGATCGCCAATCTTAAAGCCCGTATTCTCCCCGGGCGAAACGACTTTAATAAGTTTCAGCATAGCCTCTTCAACTGAAGAAGCAATATTTGGTTTTGCCTCAACATCCTTTCCTCTGCTACCCGAACATGAGATTGTCCAGGTTATCAGAATTGTAATAAATAGTAATATTGCATACCGGGGATAATCAGTTCTCATCTGTAGATTTTTTCCTTTTGAACATATTTTTAAAAACATTGCGATTCTGTAAGCTAAGTCTTTTTTCCGCCTCCTTCTGGTCGACTTCAAACGGGAAAATCATCTGCCATATTTCACCCCAACCCGGAAATCCTCCGATATTCTTATCGTCAATAAAAATATCGGCATCAATCTTTCTGCTTACAGTTTCATCAAATATTTCACCGGGGTAGTTGCAATTTACAGCATAAAACTCAATTCCGTTTTTCCGGCAGTACTCAACTGCCTCGTCAAGTTCCTTCCCTGCCCTGAATGTCCACAATATAAGTCTGGCTCCTTTTTTATCAAGCTGTTTAAGTGTCTGAAATGCAAATAGTCTCTCCTTGCCGATTTTTGGGTATTCGTGTTCTACAATAGTTCCGTCGAAATCGACTGCTATCTTTATGTCGGTATATTCAATCATCATAGATTAATTACAGTTACAAATTTAACAAAAAACAAATCGCTACCCTGTTTAAAAACAATTCACGGTGAATCAAAATTTATCTTAATTTTACTCTCTCTCTGATAATTCAACAGGCACTTATAATGAGACACATTCCGAATTTCATAACCTCTCTTAACCTTGCAGCCGGCTTCTTCGCAATAATATTTGCAACAAACGGTGACCTTTTAACAGCTTCATGGCTTATACTGGCAGCAATGATTTTTGATTTTTTTGATGGATTCTCAGCACGCATGCTGAAAGCTTATTCAGACATTGGGAAAGAACTCGACAGTCTAGCCGATGTTGTGAGTTTTGGCGTGGCTCCTGCAATTATTATCTATCAACTTCTTAATGATTCTCTCTCCTTATATGGTCCGGCCATTGCAGCCGGAGAAAGTGTAAAAATTACACTTATTCTACTCTCACCGGCTCTTATGCCTGTATGTGCTGCTCTGCGTCTGGCAATTTTTAATCTCGATAAAAGTCAGGCAACAGTATTCAAGGGACTTCCTACTCCTGCCAATGCGCTTGCAGTTATATCTGTTGTAATTGCAGCGGGTTACAGCGATTCTTTAATAGTGGACTCGTTTCTGAACTCCCCTTTGTTGCTAATCTTTTTTACAGTTATCCTGTCGCTGCTGATGGTTAGCAGAATAACCCTCCTTTCGCTAAAGTTCTCAAATTTAAAACTGAAGGGAAATGAAGGAAGATTGATACTTGTCGGATTGATTCTGGTTGCCTTTGCAGTTTTGGGAACTGCTGCTGCTCCACTTATAATTCCGCTTTACATTGTTGCCTCATTTATCTCACTGCTCTTCTGACCAGTGATCGTTGGCATCGTTCATATTATTTGAGATCCCCGTTTGAATCCTTATCGACTCCTGATGAAGAAGTGTAAGAACCCTTTCAATAAAGGAAGCCTCAAGATTAAGCAGTGTGCCCTGTTCTGTTCTTGTTCTGAGGATTTCAAGCCATCTCTCCATTTGAAGTACAGAAAGGTTGTTTCTGAATTTATACTCCCCCATTTTTCCTGAAATCCTCATCCGGTTTGCCAGAAGTTCTATAAGCTGATAATCAATTGAATCGATCTGATTTCTGAGTTCAGATAGCTGATTTCTTATTCCGCTATCGTCAATAGTTGATTTCCTTATGACCAGAGATTCCAGAAGGTCGCCAAACTGCCTGAAATTAAGTTGCTGAGCCGAATCGCTTAATGCTTTTGCCGGATCGGGATGAACCTCTATCATTAGTCCGCTCATGGTAAGGTCCAGAGCTTTCTGAGATATTTCGTGTACAAAATCAGACCTTCCCGATATATGACTTGGGTCGCAGATAACGGGAAGATTATTAATTCTCTGACGAAGCTCAATAGGAATCTCCCACTTTGGCATATTGCGGTACAGAGTGCGCTCAAAAGGAGAAAATCCACGGTGTACAGCTGCAATCCTTCTGATGCCCACAGCATATACTCTCTCGACAGCACCCTGCCATAAATCTATATCCGGACTTAACGGATTCTTTATCATAACAGGAATGTCAACACCGCGAAGGGCTTCAGAGATTTCTTCTACAGAGAATGGATTTGAGACAGTCCGTGCTCCGAGCCAGACTACATCTACACCGTGCTTAAGGCATGCTTCAAGATGTTTTGGGGAGGCAACTTCAACAGCAACTCTAAGTCCGTACTCTTCTTTTACAGATTCGAGCCATTTAAGCGCCCTGATACCATGACCATTAAAAGTACCTGGACGAGTCCTTGGCTTCCATATTCCTGCCCTCATGAGAGATACCTTCCCCTTGCTTTTAAGGTATGAGGCAACCTCCAGTACCTGTTCTTCACTTTCAGCACTGCATGGCCCTGCAATTATAAACGGATAATTACCGAAATCCGGAAACCAGGACTGCAATGAAGAAATCTCCATAGAAGTAAAATAAGTTCGGTAAGCCTTACAGCTGTCTACTCAATTGTTTCCTCTTTTGGAGGAAATTTTTTCTCGTATGCAGCAAGAGAAAACTTAATAACCAGCCAGCTTATTATTATAAATACCGGCCATATCAGGTACTCAAGAATTTCTTTTATATACATATTCTATTTTTTTTATTATCAATGCCTTACGCTGTCTTTACTCTGTGCTCTGTGCCCCTTGCTCCTCGCTCCCTGCACCCTGCCAGTTCAACCCCCCATCCCCCCAAGTGGGGGGCTTTCTAAGTGCCTAGTATTTATGTTCTTCTGAATTCATTTCATCTTTGGTAATCTTGTTGCCGCTTACTGCTCTCCAGGCGTACCAGATATAGGCCAGCACGAAGGGGATGAGGAATGATACAAACATCATTGTTTTCAGAGTGAAAAGACTCGAAGATGCATTTCTGATTGTAAGCGAGCTTTGCAGATCATATGTCGACGGATAAAATGACGTATCGTTAAAACCTGCCAGAAGAAAAAGTGCAAATACAGCCAGAATGGTTCCTGTACCTGTAAACCAGATTCCGTTCTCACTCTTTTTAATAAGAGATATTCCAATACCGTATAGTACACCCACAACACCGGCAAGAAAAATAAGAAGGACTACGGGCATCTGAAGAAAATTATGGAGATACTTGTATTTCTCCATAGAAATTACTCCTGTTTGCGGGTCAGCGGCAAAACCTGTTGACATAAGGAGTAATACAACAAAGGCAAGAAAGAACACAAGAAATATTATTGTATTAATGATGAGGCTTTTATAAGCTCTATCAGAAAGTTCTTTATCCTCTATTGAATTAATTATGTACAAGAGACCATTAATTCTTGCCAGAAACAGTACAGCGAGTCCTAGTATTGGATTCCTGATGTCGAGTAGTGCCTCAAGTCCGTACCATTGCGATGCCCACTCAACCTGATTCATAAAATTACGGTTGAATTCAGCCCCTGTAAAGAATGTTGCAACAGCAGTTCCTATAAGAAGAGGTCCCAGAGATCCGTTCAGGAATAGAAAGACATCAAACGTCTTTTGTCCAAGTATGTTATTGGCCTTTGACCTGAACTCATAGGCAATAGCCTGTATAATAAAACTGAAAAGAATGGCAATCCATACCCAGTAAGCTCCTCCGAAACTTGTTGAATAGAAAAGAGGAAAAGATGCAAAGAATGCGCCTCCAAAGGTAACAAGCGTAGTAAATGTGAATTCCCACTTTCGCCCCATAGCGTTAACAATCATTGTTTTCTGAAGACTGCTTTTCGGCAGAGTGAAAAGGAAAGTCTGTCCACCCTGAACAAACATCAGAAAGACAAGCAAGCTCGCAAGTACTGATACTATTATCCACCAGTAATTCTGCAGAAATATATGTGATATCATTGTTGTCATATTGTTGTCCTCCTAGTGTTTTGGTCCGGTTTTTACCTGTTTAATCATAATCGATATCTCAGAGATAAACAGTACGGTGAAGAGCACTGCAAACAGGATGAAGGTGGTTATTACTGTTCCCGAATTAATCTTTGTCACTGCAGAATTGACAGTCATCAAATCCTGAATTATCCATGGTTGTCTGCCTACTTCAGTAAGTACCCAGCCCATTTCGCTGGCAATATACGGAAGAGGAAGTGAGAAGAATGCAATAAGGAGGAACCATCGGTTCTCAGTGAGTGTACCTTTGAATAAAAGATAAAGCGCTACTGCAAAAATAAGTATAAAGGTAAATCCCAGCATTACCATTATGTGAAATGAGTAGAACGACATTGTAACACTTGGAACGACTTCTTCTGGTCTTGAAACAGAAGCATACCCAAAGTACCTGAAATAATCATTCTGGAACTCCTTCTCTTTGAATACGGCTCTGATGTTGTTTATCTGTTCAGTGTCATTAACCATAATTGCCCGTTTGTAGTCGGAGAGAGCTGATGAGGCGTATTCCCCTTTTTCTGCTTTTTCTGCAACTGAAAGTATGTTCTTGTCGGGATTCCCATTAATATGATCGTAGATACCTGGAACATAGGCATCCTTATCCCCACTTGTAAGAACTGAAAGCAAGCCGGGAATCTCTATTTTAAAAACAAACTCTTTCGTCTGAAGCTCTCCTGTCTTTTTGTCACCATCCTTCAGTATCCCGAACGCAACCAGCCCGGCATTTGTCTGCCCATCGTAAAGTGCTTCCATTGCAGCAAATTTCATTGGCTGAAATCTGGCAACTTTCCGGGCTGAAGAATCACCGGTATAGGCAACCATTAAAGAAGACAGGAGGCCAAATATCCCTGCAACCAGAATACTTCTTTTTGCAAACAGCTGTTCTCTCTTTTTAATGAGAAAATAGGAGCTTATTGAGAGAACAAAGAATGAGGCCAGCAGAAAACCTGAAGTTATTGTATGAAGGAACTTGTCGACAGCCATAGGATTAAACAGCACCGCCCAGAAGCTGACCATTTCATTCCGGGCTGTTTCAGGATTAAATTCCATACCGACAGGATTTTGCATCCACGCATTTGCTACAAGGATCCAAAGGGCCGAAAGATTAGCTCCGACTGCAACAAGCCAGGTAGAGGTTAGATGGAACTTTTTATTCACCTTGTTCCATCCGAAGAACATCACAGCTACAAAGGTTGATTCAAGGAAAAAAGCAAGAATACCCTCTACTGCCAAAGGGGCACCAAAAATATCTCCTACAAACCATGAATAATTCGACCAATTGGTTCCGAACTCAAACTCAAGAATAATTCCGGTGGCTATACCTATCGCAAAATTTATCCCAAACAGAGTCATCCAGAATCTGGTAATTCGTTTCCATTCCTCACTACCTGTTCTGTAATAGATAGTCTCCATTATTGCTATAATAAATGAGAGACCAAGTGTCAGCGGGACAAATAGCCAGTGATAGATAGCGGTCAGGGCAAATTGCGCCCTCGACCAGTCCACAAGGGTTAAGTCAACATTTTCAATCATGGTTAGCAGGTGAATTAATTAATTGATCAAGAACATATTCACTTCTTTGTTTATCATCTTTAAAATTTGATTTCAGAAAATCCTGAAAGAAGAAGATCTTCAGTATAGCAAACATAATAAAAACCTTTATGATGATAATAATCCAAACCTTTTTTCCCCATAACGACATACTTCTGAAGCCATCATAGTAAAAACCGAAAACCCTGCCTATAAGGGGGAAGAAAGATTTCATCTGTTTCAATTATTATAAGATATAATCAGCAAGTATTCATTAAGCCACAGGCTCTTTTTCTTCATCCGTTACTTCTTCAGTTCTTATTTTAGATGAACCCGATTTACCGCCCATATTTTCCGGCGAAAGTCCTGAAGTGATTTTTTGTATAGCCTTAAAATTGTAGAAGAATTCCCGTGCAAGAACCCTCATCACGGTATAGGCTGGAATGCCTAAAATCATTCCCGGGATGCCGGCAGCAAACCCGGCTGCCAGAACAACAACAAAGATTTCGAGAGGATGTGCTTTGACGCTGTTTGAAAAAATGATCGGCTGAAAAACAACGTTGTCTATCAGATGTGTTATTGCCTCAACAATTATCATATATGTAACAAGCGGAATAACTACAGTGGTAAAATCCTGATTCATATGTGATGCAACCCCCATTATAATGGCAATAAACAATCCAACCCATGGTCCTACATATGGTATTACATTAAGGATGCCCAATATCAATCCCATTACAAGAGCTTGCTGAAAGTCAATACCGGCAATAGTCATTCCTATAGTAATAAGAATCATTATGCAGGTACTCTGAATCAGTATTCCAATAAAATATCTGGTTAAAAGTCTTTTTATTGAATCGAGGGCGCGGGTTATATTCTCTGTATATGCATCGGGCACCCACATGAGAATTGATTCAAAAAAAAGACGCTGGTCCTTGAGAAAAAAGAATGTTATGAATGTAATGGAAAAAACAGCAACGAGTATGTTGCCCAGAATGTCCACCAATGAGCCGAGGAAATTCTGTATCATACCAATACTCAGTACCCCTGCAATTTTTTGAGCTAAATAATCCTTAATTGAAAGTTCATTTGTTATATCCTTGTTGAATGCACGGAATATATTCTCCACCTTACTTATAGGCCCCTCTGCAAGCTGAACAATTTTATCGCTGTCGATTGTAGAAAAGTAGTTTATCTGTGTTGTAACCAGAGGAACAAAAATTACGAAAAACAATACAATAAAACCCCAGATTATAGCGAGTGTTATCAGAGCACTTAATGATCGGGGAAAATTCCAGCGTTTTATTCTTATCCTGCAAAGAAGATCGACAAGGGGACGACCCATTATTGAGAAAACTCCTGAGACAAGTATATAAACAACAATGTTACGGAAATACCATACGCAGGCCAGTAAGAGAATTTGTAATTCGCTAACCAGGTTGATGTTTCAAAAATCAAATCAATAACCGCAAAGGTCTCAAAGAATGAAAAGCAAAGGTCACAAAGAACTAGTTTATAACATTCTGCTTTGCGATCTTTGCTAACTCTTTGTGCTCTTTGCGGTTAAATATTGCTTCTGACAAATTTTTATCAATTTATTGTCATTATGTCGTATTATAAAATAACTAACATGTCATTATGTCATGTTTTGCATTTTGGAACAGAGTTTGAAATACGGTGGTTGTAAATAAAAAATATGTTTAACTAAATTATAGGAGGACAAAACCATGTTACCAACAATCAGAACAAGAAGTTTCAGGCCATTTTACATGCCTAATTTGTTTGACGATGATTTCTTACCGACAATTACCGGAAGAACGAGTTCAATGCCATCTGTTAATATACGGGAAGATGATAAAAATTTCATTCTTGACCTTGCGGTTCCGGGTATTGACAAGAACAACCTGAAGATCGACATCAACGAAGATGTTCTCACAATCTCATCTGAAACTAAAAATGAATCGGAAGAGAACAGGGAAGGATATAAACGCAAAGAGTTCAGTTATTCATCTTTCTGCAGGAGTTTTTACATTCCGGAGAATGTAAACAAGGAGAAAATTGAGGCTAATTACAAAGATGGCATACTTACAGTAGGTTTGCCGAAACAGGAGGAAGAGAAAAACAAAATAACCAGACAGGTTAAAATTTCATAACTTCAGGCAAATAAAAAATCCCGGCTAATTACCGGGATTTTTTAATGGTGCGCAATCTGCCAGATACTTCTCCGCAAATTTTCTTCCGTATTCCCTGAGTGCTTCCGCCTTATTGCCGGCAGGAGCAAACTTAAAAGCCCCGGTATCCTCAAATATTCTGAACTTAAGAAGACGAAGGGTTTCCTGAATTATTTTTGGGGACTCTCCGCTCCATCCAAACGAACCGAATGATCCTGCTATCTTTCCCTTGTCCCTGATAGGATTTACAAGTGCAAAAAGCTTATATACAGGAAGTAGTGTATTCTGATTTATTGTAGGCGATCCGACAATAAGACAATCTGACTTAATAATTTTCTCCTCCAGTTCATCCATTCCGATTGTTTCAATATCGGTAATGTCAACTACAATTCCGCCTTTCTCATTTATCCCTTCAGCAATAAGATGGGCAGCCTCTTTTGTATAGCCATAAGCCGAAACATAGGCAATAAGAATGTTTCGTTCCTCCTTCTCGGAGATCAGTTTCATATAGTCATTTGCATACTTCTTACACAGAGAAAGAGCTTTTTCAATACTGCTGCCTGTATGAACAGGCCCGTGTCCTGAACAAATGAATTTTATATCAAGAGGTTCTATACGCTCAATTGCTTTCAGCATAAATCTGCTGAATGGCTTCATTATAACATCAAAATAGTACTCGAAAGTACCCGTATACTCTGCAGTAAATTCGCTGAATATCTCCGGAGTACAATAGTGGGCACCGAATGAGTCACAGGTAAAAAGAACCTTATCTTCCTCAAGATAAGTGTATATTGAATCAGGCCAGTGAAGATTAGGAGCAGCAATAAACCGTAACGTTTTGTTACCCAGATCAAGCGAATCGCCATCCTTTACAACTAGTGAATTAAAGGGCTTATTTACAATATCTTCAAGATATCTGATTGCGTTCCCGCTCCCAACAACGGTTGCATCCGGGGCAATATCGAGAAGCAACTTCAGGCTTCCTGAATGATCAGGCTCAGTATGATCAACTATAATATATTGAATATCTGCCGGATTTGTAACCCTGCGAAGTTTGTCAAGATAAATATCACTGAACTTCTCTTTGGCAATCTCAACTATTGTCTTCTTTTCTGCATTTATAAAGAATGAATTATAAGTAGTGCCATAACCTGTATGCATAACAATATCGAAGGTCCTGATATCATAATCAAGCACCCCTATCCATTTGACATCGCTTGTGATATCAATAATTTTATTATCTGATTTGTCCATTTTTAAAAAATCAATTTCCGATTCTGGCGAGAATACTCAGGTTCGCTCTGACCTGTTGAAGTATAGGTACTTCAATATCTGTTCCCACGGGCAGGAAGAGATCTACTCTCGATCCGAATTTTATAAATCCAAGCTCATCACCCTGCATAACCTCCTGACCTTCTCTTGCATATGTAACAATTCTGCGGGCCACTGCTCCTGCAATCTGCCTTATGAGTATCTCTGTACCATCTGTTGTTTCGATAACTATTGTGCTTCTCTCATTAAGTTCCGACGATTTTGGGTGCCATGCAACCATGTTCTTTCCGGGATGATATCTGACAAATTTTATTTTCCCTGAAACAGGATATCTGTTGCTGTGCACATTAAACGGAGACATAAATATTGAAACCTGAAGTCTGGTGTCCTTGAAATATTCTGCCTCTTCAGTTTCCTCAATAACAACAACTTTGCCATCAGCAGGAGCATATATAAGTCCATGGTTCGGTTCAAGCGACCTGTCGGGCAATCTGAAGAAGAAGAGCATAAATACGTATAAAGCCAGAGAGCAGATTATAACTGCCCAGACAAACAGAGTAAGGTTCGAACAGAAAACGCTTATTACAATATTTAGTACAATCAAAAACAGTAAACTGAATGCGAGAATCTTATACCCTTCCTTGTGAATACTCATTCTATAAAATTTTACACAAAACTAATCAAGTCTGACCAATCATCCAAGCAGTGTTATAAAAAGATATACAAGAGGGAAGGATATTATGGCACTGTCAAATCTGTCGAGAAACCCCCCATGTCCCGGCATTATTGTTCCTGAATCCTTTACACCCAGGCTTCTTTTAAGCATAGACTCGACAAGATCGCCATATGTTCCTGCAATAGAGACAATTGCAGCAATTACAATCCAATGTATTCTGTCAACAACACCAAGCCAGCCCGAAAGCAGCCATGCAGCCAGTATCGCAGTAATAAAACCTCCGAAAAAACCTTCCCATGATTTTTTGGGTGAGATTCTCTCAAAAAGCTTATGACGCCCTATTGTAACTCCTGTAAGATATGCTCCTGTATCGTTAGCCCATATCAGCAGAAAGAAACCGATAATTATGCCAGGAGAGAAAATGATCCCTTCATGCGGCAATATGGAACCGAGTCCTACATGTGAAAAAGCAGCAAAAGGGAACATTGAAAAAGGCAGAGCTGTGTACAATACAGAAAAGAACGTATGTGCCAGTGAATCAAATGGTTTATCCTGCTTCCGGTATAACTCAGTAACCATAATTATAAGCATCACAGGGATCAGGATCAGAAATGAGTTTTTGGGTATTAATCCTGATGCAATAAGTGTTCCTATCGTGTATGCCGCAATACCGCTTATTATGCCCGGTATCATTTGTGGTCTTACCCCTGTATTCCTTATCATGAGATAATACTCATACTGAGTACCCACAAGAATAACCAGACCGGTCAGAAAGAAGGAGTATGGATGCAGCAAAAAGCCACCCATAACGAATATTACTATCCATGCTCCTGTTAAGGTACGTCTGAAAAAATTACTCAAAACTCCGTTTATTATTCTTTATCTTTTGCTTTTGCCTTTTTTACAGTCTTCTTAACCGGTTTTTTTTGTTCAGATTCCTCAACCTGGTTAGATGATGTCTTTAATTTAATTGGTTTCTTCTCTTTTTTAAATTCTTTAGCCGGACTGCTTTTTGAAACAGAATCAGCTTTCAGCAACTTAGCTTCCGCCTCAGCTTCTTCTTTAAGAACATCTGCTTTTCTCTTTCCGAAGATTCTTTCCAGATCTTCGCTGAATATAACTTCCTTTTCAAGGAGCAATTCTGCAAGCTCAGTCAGTCCTTTTAAATTGTCTTTCAGAACTGATTTCGCCCTGAAGTATGATTCAGCAATAATCAGATTCACTTCCTGATCAATAAGCTCGGCTGTCTTCTCGCTGTAGGGTTTTGTGAAACCATAGTCAGACTGGCCCGAAGAATCATAGAAACTTATGTTCCCTACCTTGTCACTCATGCCAAAATAAGCAACCATGGCATAAGCCTGTTTTGTAATTTTTTCCAGATCACTGAGGGCTCCTGTTGAGATCCTCCCGAATATCATCTCTTCAGCAGCTCTGCCTCCAAGAGCATAAGCCATCTCATCAAGTATCTGCTCGCGTGTTGTAAGCTGCCTTTCCTCAGGCAGATACCATGCGGCACCCAAAGCTCTTCCACGTGGGATTATTGTAACTTTAAGAAGAGGACTTGCGTGTTCCAGAAGCCAGCTTACTGTCGCATGTCCTGCTTCATGATACGCAATTGTCTTTTTCTCAACCATGGAGATGATCTTTGTTTTTCTTTCAAGACCGCCTACAATCCTGTCTACAGCATCAAGAAAATCCTGCTTTTCAACAACGTTCTTGTTCTTCCTGGCAGCTATAAGAGCTGCTTCGTTGCAGACATTGGCAATATCGGCACCTGAAAAGCCCGGTGTCTGTTTTGCAATGAAAGCTATATCGAAATCTTTTTCGAGTTTAATCGGACGAAGGTGTACTTTAAATATTGCTTCCCTTTCAACTATATCGGGCAATTCAACATGAATCTGCCTGTCGAATCTTCCGGCACGCATTAGCGCACGGTCCAGTATATCAGCCCTGTTAGTTGCTGCAAGGATAATAACACCCATGTTGGTTCCAAAACCATCCATCTCTGTAAGGAGCTGATTAAGTGTGTTTTCACGCTCATCATTTGAACCAAAATTTGCATTTTTCCCCCTGGCCCTTCCTACGGCATCAATCTCATCAATAAATACAATACAGGGAGCTTTTTCCTTGGCCTGTTTGAAAAGGTCGCGCACCCTGGAGGCACCTACCCCTACGAACATCTCCACAAAATCAGATCCTGATATTGAAAAGAACGGAACATTTGCTTCGCCGGCAACAGCTTTTGCAAGTAGAGTTTTACCTGTTCCGGGAGGGCCGATCAAAAGAGCACCCTTAGGAATTTTACCTCCAAGCTGGGTATATTTTTTAGGATTCTTAAGGAAGTCAACAATCTCCATAACTTCTGTTTTGGCCTCTTGGAGACCGGCAACATCGTTAAAATTAAGTTTGATGTTTGTATCCTTATCAAAGATCTGTGCACGTGATTTTCCTACGCTGAATATTCCACCGGCTCCACCGGCGCCACCACCTGACATTCTCTTCATAAGGAAAAGCCAGAGAATTATCAGCAGAGCAGGAAACAACAGCCACGAAAGAGCCTCGGCAAAATAATTCTTGCGTATAATGTTTTCAGGATAAATGAATTCCCTTTCCGTATATCCGGCACTTTTCTGAGCCTCTATAATAAATGGCTCAAAGCTTGCCATATCGCCAATCATATATGTGAAGCTGGGCTTTGGAACAGACATACCGAAACCGGTTCCCGGCTTTGGGACTTTAGGATATTTGCCCGCTTCAATTACCTCCTTCTTAAGATAGATCTCAGCCAGATCCTTGTTAACTACGATAATTTTCTCAATATCGCGACTGGCAAACATCTCTTTTATCTCAGTCTTTGTAGCTTTCTGAGCTGTTTTACCCGTATAGAAAAACTGGAAAAGGATCAATGATCCGGCAAGTATCGCAAAAATCCAGTTTGTATTGAACTTAGGTTTCAAATTCTTGTCAGGTTTCCTTTCAGTGCCCTGATCATTTCCATTTTCTGTCATAAATATTTAACTTACTGTAATTTATCTTCCATTTTTTCAACCTTTGCATCAGCCCATAGCGATTCGAGACTGTAAAAGCTTCTGTACTCTTCAAGAAAAACGTGTACAATTACATTGCCGTAATCTACAAGTACCCAAAAACAATTATCAAGACCTTCAACATGCTGTGGCTTTTCCCCTGTATCAATACGCACTGTATCCTCTACTGAATCACAAAGAGAACTTACCTGGGTTGTCGACCCGGCATGACATATAACAAAATAATCAGTAATTCTGTTCTCCAGTTTGCGCAAATCAATAAGCAGTACGTTTTGTCCCTTCTTCTCAAAAATTCCCTTTACTATGCTATTTAAAAGGATCTCTGTTCCATCCTGTTTTTTCTTCATCAATTATTTATCAGTTTGATATTAAGTGGCAAAAGTACCACTTTTATCTGTATTTTTGTTATTGAAAAGACCATTTGCAATTACAATGCCAATCTTATCCGATATTGCTGATCGGTATTTTTAAACATAAAACTATATTCCAATAAACTGAAATACATGATAATAGGTTCAAAAATAAAATATTTTGATTCTCTGCCATCAACAAATACTTATATGTCTGAGCTTTTAAAGCTCGATAAGCCTCAGGAAGGTTTGATTGTAAGTGCAGGATTTCAGTCGGGAGGAAGAGGACAGGCAGGTAACTCATGGGAAAGCGAAGCTGATAAAAACCTGATTATTAGTGTTTTAATTTACCCGACAACAATCAGCCCTGAAGATCAGTTCATGATCTCAATGGTAATATCGCTTGGAATATGTGATTTTCTAGATAAGAAAACAGCCGGCTCGAAAATCAAATGGCCAAATGACATTTATATAAACGATGACAAAATAGCAGGTATTCTGATTGAGAGTTCAATTATGGGGAATACGATCGAGCACTGTATTGCCGGAATAGGTTTGAATATTAATCAGCTCCATTTTCTGAGTAATGCACCAAACCCGGTCTCTCTGCGTAAGATCACAGGAAAAGTGTACGATCTGACTGATTCTTTGAATGATTTGAGCTCGTCACTCGACCTTAGGTACAAGCAGCTTATTGCAGAGGAGTACAGAATTATTGCAGATGAATACATGCAGAGACTCTTCAGACTGGAAGAATGGCATAAATACTCAGATAGTTGCGGTGAATTCGAAGGTCGCATTATTTCGGTAAGGGAGGATGGAAAAATAAGGATTGAGAAACGCATTTCAGGAATAGTATCAGACTACCTTTTCAAGGAGGTCGAATTTATACTTTAACCTTTTTCCATCCCGTGAAATTTTCCATTTCTTTTATAAGCAGTTCGAGAAACTGTTTAATCGGAGAAACTGCCATCATTTTCATCATTGGATTTAAATCAGCTTCGAGTAAAACAATGACATCAGTTGTCTCATGACCAGCTTCCGAGATATTGAGAACAATTTTGAAATCATTCTTTTTCAAAGCATCGCCTTCAAAAACAACCATTGAATTTCCAACCTTTTCGGTAAGCCTGAAACTTACTGTTCCCAGCATTGATACTGAAAAGCTGCATGATTCCTTTTCTGCCTGCCAATTGCTGATAGTCCCCGATGGGGCAAACTGTTCAAAATTTCTGATGTCAGTTACAAAACTGAATATATCTTCGGCACTTGCATAAATTCTTCCGGCTCTGCTCCTGAATTGCGATATGTCTGTCATTTTTAATATATTATTATACTCCCCATACTGAAGGATTAGCTCGCCATTTTTTCAGAGTTTCAACTTCTGCTTCACCGATATACCCCGCTTTAACTGCTGTGTCGATCAACACGGTATAGTTGCTTAAAGTATCGAGACTGCAGTTTTCAGTTGCAAATCCATCTGTTGCCTTTTGAAATTCATAAGTAAATATTGCAACCATGCCAAGCACTTCGCAACCCGCTTCCCTGAGAGCTTTCACAGCTGAAAGGCTGCTGCCACCGGTAGATATCAGATCTTCGATAACAACAACTTTCTGACCCTTTTCGTAATATCCTTCAATCTGATTGCCTAGTCCGTGCTCCTTGGCTCCCGATCTGACATAAATGAAAGGCAGTCCGAGCTTATCAGCAGCAAGTGCCCCATGTGCTATAGCTCCTGTTGCAACGCCGGCAATCATCTCGGCCTGCGGATACAGTTTTTTGACAAGTTCTGCAAATGAGCCTGCAATGTAGGTTCTCACTTCCGGGAAAGAGAGTGTTTTGCGGTTGTCGCAATAGATGGGTGACTTCCATCCCGAGGCCCATGTAAAAGGATTTGACGGTTGCAATTTAATTGCTTTAATTTGTAAAAGATATTCAGCCGTTTTTTTTGCACTATTCTCCATATGAATATTTATAAAGTTCACTTCGAAAACAGATTCATAACAATAAGCCCTGAACCTGACCGGTTACAAAAATACGGCTTATTCCATAAATTCTATGATACTAAGGAGTTTTATAAACTTATTGCTGATTTTCAAGCTGATAAGAGCATACCTTCAATAAATGTATACGGTACCGATATTGAACATCTTTGGAAAATCTTCAGGATCTACTTCACGGAAGTTGGCGCTGCCGGAGGACTTGTGAAGCACACATCGGGTAAATTTTTGTTTATTGAGAAAAAAGGAAGGCTCGATCTGCCAAAGGGTCATATTGAGGAAGACGAAGCCCCTGAACTTTGTGCTCTCAGGGAGGTAAGTGAAGAGTGCGGAATATCAGGACATACAATTCTAAGGCCGGTAGCACCAAGTTACCATACTTATTCGTGGGAAGGAATATCTTACCTTAAGAAAACGCATTGGTTTCTCATGGACTATGATGGTGAAATGGTTACAGAACCTCAGACAGAGGAAGGAATAACAAAGGTGGAATGGCTCTTTCCCGATGAGCTTAATGTTTTAAAAAGCAATGCATGGCTATCACTTATGGAGATTATAAATTCCTCCATTCTTAAGACATAGCACTACTCTTCTTCTCCCATAAATTCTTTTAGATTAATAGCGGAAGGAACAAATTTAGAGGCATCGCCTCCGCTTCTGATAATGTCTCGTACTATTGTTGAATTTATATATGAATGTTCCGGAACAGTGAGAAGGAAAACAGTTTCAATCTCCGGGTACATTGCTTTATTAACCTGTGCAATAGCCCTTTCAAACTCAAAATCAGCTGCTGTTCTCAGACCTCTGAGCAGATATCCTGCTCCATTCCTCCTGCAATAATCAACTGTCAGCCCCTCATAATGATCTACCCTTATCCGCGGGTCATTTTTAAAGACTTCACTTATCATCGCTTTCCTTGTTGATAACGGGTAAAAGCTTTTTTTAAGTGCATTTGCCCCCACAGCGATTATTATCTCATCGAACATGTCAAGAGCCCTTAGTACAATCGACTCATGGCCTATAGTAATCGGGTCAAATGATCCGGGAAATACAGCTATTTTTTTCATTCGAACGTTATTTTTTTAGGATTTTTCACTTTCTGATTAAGCAAGGCCAGGTCAAGCACCCCCATTATTGTTTCAACATAATGGAATTTCAATCCTTTTATATAAATCTCCTTGATATTTTCAACATCCTTTCTGTTATCCTCCGAAACAATTATCTCTCTGATGCTAGCTCTTTTTGCTGCCAGAATCTTTTCCTTAATGCCTCCAACAGGTAACACTTTACCCCTGAGTGTAATCTCGCCGGTCATGGCAAGGTACTTTTTAACTTTTCTCTGGGTGAATGCGGAAGCTATAGAAGTAGCCATTGTTATTCCTGCAGAAGGACCGTCTTTGGGAATTGCACCTTCAGGGACGTGAATATGTATGTTCCATTTTTCAGAGAAATCATCGGGCAGATCAAGCAGTTCAGCATTTGATTTCAGGTACTCAAGAGCGATCACAGCCGACTCCTTCATAACTTCGCCAAGGTTGCCGGTAAGAGTAAGCTTGCCTGTACCGCGACTTAGACTTGTTTCAACAAAGAGAATCTCCCCTCCTGCTGCAGTCCATGCGAGTCCTGTAACAACACCTGCCTGATCATTACCGGCATAGATATCACGGGTGAATTTCGGAGGACCCAGCATAACACGTAGAGATTCCTGACTAATATTATTTTCGTATTTGACGTCAGATGCTATATTCTTTGCAGTTACCCTTACAATTTTAGCCAGTTTCTTATCGAGTTCCCTCACTCCAGATTCACGTGTATATTTCTCGATAACTGTCTCAAGTATTTTCTTGTCGAGGGTAATCTGCTCAGGCGTTACACCATGGTTTTCAAGTTGTTTAGGGAAAAGATGCTTTTTGGCAATCTCTATCTTTTCGTCCACAAGGTAGCCGGTTATCTCTATCAACTCCATACGATCCCTGAGAGCAGGACTTATTGTCCCCAGATTATTTGCAGTGGCAATGAAAAGAACCTTTGAGAGGTCATATTCCATCTCAAGAAAGTTATCGAAGAAGGTGCTGTTTTGTTCAGGATCAAGTACCTCGAGGAGTGCAGATGAAGGATCACCTCTGAAATCCTGCCCCACTTTGTCAATCTCATCGAGAATAAAAACAGGATTAGAAGAACCTGCTCTTTTTATGTTCTGAATAATCCGGCCGGGCATTGCACCTATATATGTTTTCCTGTGTCCCCTTATTTCTGCCTCATCATGCAAACCACCAAGTGACATTCTGACATACTTTCTGTCAAGGGCTTTGGCAACTGAGCGTCCTAGTGATGTTTTTCCCACCCCGGGAGGCCCGTAAAGACAGAGAATAGGCGATTTAAGATCACCCTTTAATTTAAGAACTGCAAGGTGTTCAAGAATTCTCTCCTTAACCTCATCTAGACCGAAATGATCAAAGTCGAGAACCTTACGGGCATTTTTCAGATCAAGATTATCAGGAGTATATGTGTTCCATGGAAGATCAAGCAGCGTCTGAATATAATTTGACTGTACTGAATATTCTGCAGCTGCAGGATTCAGGCGGTGGAGCTTATCGAGTTCCTTATTGAATACTTTCTTAACGTCTTCATTCCAGAGTTTTGACTCGGCTTTTTTTCGGTACTCTTCAATCTCTTTTTCAACAGGATTCCCTCCAAGCTCATTCTGAATAGTTTTCATCTGCTGATGCAGAAGGAATTCCCGTTGCTGCTGATCGAGATCATTTTTTACTTTTGACTGGAGTTCATTTTTTAGTTCAAGAATCTGAATGGCCTGAACCAGAAACTCAAGCAGCATAAATCCCCTGTCGCGAAGGGAGCTAATTTCAAGCAGCTTTTGCTTATCCTGAACCTTAATATCAGTATTGGAACAAATGAAGTTTATCAGGTAAGTGTTATTCTCAATGTTCTTTATTGCAAAAGAAGCTTCGGGACTTATATTTGGATTGATCTTTATTATCTTGAGAGACAAGTCTTTGAGAGAACCAACAATAGCATCAAAGTCCTTGCTTGTCAGTTCAGGTTTCACCTCGGGAATTGTTGTCACCTTTGCAACAAAATAGGGATCGTTCGATACAAGTTCGTTGAGAACCATCCTTTTTCTGCCCTGAATGATTGCGGTAGTTGAGCCATCTGGCATTTCAAGGAGCTTGACAATCTGTCCGATAGTACCGACAGTATGAAGGTCGGCAAAATCGGGATTTTCAGTATCCGGATCTTTCTGGGCAACAGTTCCAACTATTTTATCGTTTCGGTAAGCATCCTTTATAAGCTGAATTGATTTTGGACGACCTATTGCAATGGGAAGAACTACACCCGGAAAGAGTACAGTATTTCTGAGCGAAAGAATAGGAATAGTCTCAGGAACTTCAACATCCTCAAGCTCACCATCATCCCCATCAGCAATTATAGGAATTATATCACCCTCACCATCAAGAATGTCAGGCAATAATATTTCTGCTACGGGTTTCCTGAATTTTTTTTCCATTGTTCTTTTAATCCTCTTTTTTTGATTCCTTTTTTTATTCAGTTTCACCCCCTCTCCCCTTTGGGGATCTCCCCCAGGGGGGAGAAGCCATCACCTAGAACTTTTCCCCCTTGGGGGAAACAAAAAGGGGGTTACTATGTCTTCTGTCAAATCTGACCCATGCCAAAATTACATAATATTTTCCCAACTGAACAGATACACCCTATTGCAATGATTATGCCATAAGGTAAAAATAAAAAAATAGGGACATGCCATGGCATGTCCCTACATCAGTCAATTCTGAAAGATTTCTATTTTTTCTTTACAACGCGATCCTTGTAACGGGTATTGAATTTATCAACCCTACCAGCTGTATCAACAAGTTTCATTTTACCGGTATAAAAAGGATGTGATGTGTTTGATATTTCGAGTTTGAGCAACGGATATTCATTTCCGTCTTCCCACTTTATGTTTTCTTTTGATGGTGCAGTTGACCTGCTCAGAAAAGCATGTCCGTTTGACATATCCTGAAATACTACAAACCTGTAATTGCTCGGATGAATTCCATTTTTCATTGCTATCTTATTTTCTTTATTAATCTGCTTTGTTCTTCCCATTTAGGGCTTGCAAAATTAATTAACATTATTGAAAATACAAAAGTATTTACAAAATTATTGCCTAAGTTATGAATTCCCTGTCTTAATATCTTGTTTTTCAGACATTTCATCCTTGTATCTAATAAAAGTTAAATCAGGATTAATCATTAATCTGTAGGTAATATGTGTTTTTGCTTTTTTAGCACCGAGAGCTTCATAAATTGCTATCATCTTCGGATTAAAATCGCCCACCCACGAAAGTTCAAGTTCTTTAAACCATGGTTTCTTTTTAAAAACTTCATACAGATGGAGAAAAATTGCAGATTCCACCCCGCTGTTCTGATGAGATGGGTGTACGCCACCTACAATAGCTCTCATTCTTGTCATCCTGTGAGTCATTTTCATATAAAGGAATCTGATAATGTTCCAAAGATGAAGTCTGCCATTCAGGTGTTTGAGTATTTGATTCAGATCGGGGAACAGGATGAAAAATGCTATAGGTTTCTCATTCAGATAGGCAAACCAGATAAGTTCTTCGTCAATTATAAATTTGGCCTTCCTAAGCGATTCGTAGAGGAAAGATGGATCGAGCGGTGTAAAATCTTCTTTGAAAACCGACCATGTTGAATTATAGATTTCAACAATATCATTAACATACTTTTCACTTCTGGCAATCTCAAAATGCCGGAATGAATAGCCTGGTCTTTTGGCGATCCAGGCGGCAATTTTCATTATCCGTTCAGGAAATAAAACTATCAGCCCGTTTTCATCCCTGATATCCCTGTGATAAGAATATTGTTCGAAGTAATTTTTAAAACCATACTCCTCAAAGAATGATCTGTAGTATTTCTTATGATAAGGCATACCGTATCCCTGCTGCATAAACCCGTCAACAAGCAAACCCCAGTTATTGTCGTTTTCCCCGAAGTTAATTGGACCATCCATGGCTTGCATACCTCTGTCAGTCAGCCATTTTCTGGCTGTATCGAAAAGCAGAAAAGCGCATTCCCTGTCATCCCGAACTTCAAAATAGCCGATTCCGCCTGTTGGCTGGTTGTTTGCAGCCGATCTGACATTATCAATAAATGCCGCTATCCTCCCTGCTGTCTTTCCGTTTTCATCCTTAAGTATCCACCTCGCAGCCTCTCCGTGTTTAAAAGTATGATTTCCGGAAGGATCAAAAACGGATTCGAGTCCCGTATCGAGCTGACAAACCCAGAAAGGATCATCCCTGTACAATTCTTTCGGGAAGTTTACAAATTCCTTTTTATCACTTTTTGATATAACTTCAGCTACCTTCATTATTTTATTAAATGAAAGAGTGTCAAATCTTACTGATCTAACCCTTATTCAATTGTGCAAATATAACCAGATTTTTGAATTTGCCTTATGGAGCAAAATACCGCTTGTATGCTAGTAAATATCAATTATCCTGCGGTCGATAAGAATAAACAATATTGCTATCAGCAGGGAATAAAGGGCATATGTTTTTAATGGAATATATTCTGAGGGCCTGATGTTCATTTTCACTTTTACATAGATTACGAGAAATACATTGTTTAGGGAATAAGCAATAAACGAGGCCAGTGCAACACCAACAAGTCCATATCCCCATTTAATCATCAACAGACTCAAAGGAATGTTAATTGCAAGTTCAAGTATAGCTGCAATAAGAGTTATCCGTGTTTTTTTTCTGCCAACAAGAATTGTCTGGGGGAAAACAAGTCTTGGAATTATCAGAAGCGCATATACAACGAAAATGCTTGCACTTTTATGGAATTCCTCTCTGAAAACCAATGGATAACCCCATCGTGCAAAAAGCATAACCAGGGCTGTGGCCGGGAAAAGAAAGTGCATGAGCCGCTTCGATTTTACCTTTATTGTTTCAAGAGAGTCCTTCATCTTTTCGCGTGTCGAAAATTCAGAAAGCATAGCATTGCTTAACCCGGTTGCCATCATAAGAACCAGAGGAAATTCCTTTGCGCCATAACGAAAAACGGCGAACTGAGCCGGATCTCTGAAGACTGTTGAAACAATAAAACCATCGATATACTGAGGTGAGCCACTTATGAGAGTTGTAATTATCAGCGGGGCTCCGAGATAAAGATGTTCTTTCATGAACTCGTATGAAACCTTCATTTCAGTGTACCGCCTCAACAATATAATCAGCCAGATCCATCTTACTCCTGTGATTATAAGCAGTCCGTAGATAGACCATATAATACCCTTTCCGAAGAAGAGAGGGGTAATAATTAAAAGAAGCTGAGCAGTGTAAGTATATAGGCCATATTGAAAAATCCTGTACGATCTGTTATTAAGAAGATAGATGTACTCAATAAGACATACCGGACTGCTTAAAAGAAGATATAGCAAAAGAAGATTTATGAAGGGGACATTACCTCTGTTGTGAAAAAATGAATAGTTGTCTTTTAACGCATGTCCAAGAATAAACAACAGGAGGCTGAAAAAGCATAGCAAAAGGAATGCATTGAAGATCTCAGGTGATTTTTCAGGTCCGTTTTCACCTAACTTCCGGTAAGTCCTGTTTCTGTTGTACAACGGAAGCAGCGACTGATTTATACCTGTAACCCAGAAAAAAGTAGTAATTGAAACCACAAACATAAACCCCTCGAACTGTCCGATGTCGTAGGTTGAAAGGTGGCTTTTTGTAAAAACTATACTGATTATAAGAAAGATAACAGGCTTCATCAGCTGAAAAAGCTGCATACCTGAAATGTTGTCTATTAACTTAATGTGTCTCAAAACAGGATCGTCACTTATATTTTACTCTGTGAGATAACAATCTTTGCCTTAAAATATTGCTCTCCGGAGTTCATTTTTTTCTGAACCGTTCAAAGATAGTAATTGAGCAGAGTTTGAGAAAATAAAATTTAAATTTTGTGAATAGAAAATTTTGAACTTATTTTGCACTCCTGAAACGGTGGATGTAGTTCAGTTGGTTAGAACGTCGGATTGTGGTTCCGAAGGTCGCCGGTTCGATATTTCTTTTTTAAATCATTAACAGAAGGTGCCGCATATTTGTAATAAGCAACAACAGCAAGTCCTGCAAGTAATACAACAGCTACATAAACAAAAGTCGGAACCGGTACCGGATCACCTGAAGCATATGAATGAAGACCTGACAGGTAATAATTCACACCAAAATATGTCATCAGAACAGATGAAAATGCGAACAACGACATCAGATTAAATGTATAAATGTCCTTCATCCCGG
>JFJP01034031.1_pt1 | contig 26916 bp, 24 predicted proteins | sample 431651 | NCBI WGS metagenome assembly JFJP01 (sample SAMN02602958, study PRJNA72255) | Microbial mat metagenome, whole genome shotgun sequencing project. | biome: fresh water; feature: sink hole; material: water; isolation source: purple microbial (photo- and chemosynthetic) mats found in...
GTGCTGGGCATGCTGGTGGGGGCTTTCCACGACAGAATGGAAGGGGTCGACTGGATGTTGCATGACACAGAGCGTCAGAAGGCCTGGATCTGCAGGCAAGGAGTCGGCCAAGGAGTGAGCGGGGTCAAGGTTCCCTTGTCACTGGGGATGGAATGGACTGAAGCTGCCGCTCAAGACTTGTGGAAGAAGTATTTCAAGAACATTGCCATTCCCGACCGGATCAACCCCACTGTTCAAAGGGGTCGGATGCCGGTCAAGACTTGGAAGAATCTGGTTGAGCAGCCCGGCCGGTCCAGCGCGTCATACTAGTGCTGACACCTGTCACCCGCAAAAATATGCGGAACCACGCTTCCGGGAGAATCCTGGCCACCAATTTCATCAGGCCCACACTCCAGGGCAGATCGAGGATACTCCGGTCGGAACGGATGGCCCGGACGGTGGCACGTGCGACATAGTCGGCCTCAAGCAGGGGAGTCAGAAAAGGTGGAGCCGCCCCGGCAAACAGACCGGTTCCAATGTAGGAGGGATTGACCGTCAGAACCCGTCGCTTTCCCAGACCCCGCAGCCGCAATTCCTCGTCCAAACTCACGGCCAAGCCTCGGAGTGCCCACTTGCTGGCGGCGTACGAAGCCATGTGCGGCACCGGCAAATACCCCGAGGCGCTGGCGATGAAGACCAGCTTGAATTCGGGTGAGGCGGTCAGAAGCGGCCAAAATGCGTGGGTGACTGCCAAGGGGCCCCCCAGGTTGACCGCCACGGTGGTCTGGTGGCGGGTCAGCGGCACGGTCTCAAAACCACCGCCGAAAACCAACCCGGCATTGTTGATCAAAATATCCAGACCGCCCCATTCAGAAGCGATTCGCTGACGGCAGGCCTCAATCGACGGTGCAGAAGTCACATCGAGGGAACAGAACAGAGCCTTGGGGAACCGGGACGCGAGTGCGTCGAAGCTTGGTCCTGGCAGATCGGTCAGGCACAGCCGGGCTTCTGACAAAGCCTCAGCCAATGCAGTGCCAAGGCCTCCAGCGGCCCCGGTGATCAAGATGCGGCATCCGGTGAGTTTCATGACCCAAGTATAGCACGAGCTCCTGAAAACAGGGTAAGATCCCGGCACTTGCGGAGGCGTTATGACCACCATTGGCCTGGCGGGGGCGGGAACTATCGGTTCCGGATTGATCCGCCTTCTGGGCACCACCCCAGCTACTCGCGACTGGAAGATTAAAACCATCCTGGTTCGTGACCTCTCGAAGGTTCGTATCGGACTTCCGGCACTCGCCAAAATGACAAACCGGATGGAAGACCTCACCGACGACCCTGAGATTGACGTCGTCGTGGAACTGCTGGGTGGCGTTGAGGAAGCTTTTCAGGTGGTCAGCCGTGCGCTGAAGGCAGGCAAGGCCGTCGTCACTGCCAACAAAAACCTCCTTGCCGAACGAGGTCCCGAGTTGTTCGCCCTGGCCGCCCGTCACCGGGTGGCCCTGGGGTTTGAAGCCAGTGTCTGCGGGGGCATTCCTGTCATCCGTCTGATTCAGGAAGCTCTGAGGGCAGACCACATCACTTCGCTGGAAGGCATTGTGAATGGTACCACCAACTACTTGTTGACGCGGATGAGCGAGGAGCGGGCCTCGTATGCCGACTGTCTTGCCGACGCCCAGCGCCTGGGCTTTGCCGAACCCGACCCTGACTACGACGTGTCGGGAAAAGACGCTGTCTGCAAGGCGGGCATTCTGGCGACTTTGGCCTTCGGCGGCTATGTGGATTTCCGCAAGGTGCCTACCTCGGGTATCGACAGTCTCGAGCTGGAAGACATCCGCCAGGCCGAGGCCATGGGCTACCGCATCAAGTTGCTAGCCTCGGCCCGCCGTTCTCCCGAAGGCCGCTTTGACGCCGAAGTCGGACCCGTCCTTCTTCCCCTGGGACATCCCCTTGCCTCGATCCGTATGGAATACAATGCCGTGCTGATCGAAAGCGATGGTCTGGTAAAGACCCTGGCCTCGGGAAAGGGTGCCGGCGCTGCCCCGACTTCGATAAGTCTGCTCAGCGATCTGCTCGATATTGCAGAAGGACGGGCCCGGGTTCCGCAGCTTGATCACCCGTTTCTAGGAAAGCCTTTTGACCAGGGAGCGAGGGGAACGGCACCGTCACGCTACTATTTGCGCCTGTCGGTACCGGACCGCTCCGGCATCTTGGCCCAGGTGGCCGGGCTGTTTGCCTGCCACGATATCAGCATCGCCTCGGTGTTGCAGCCCGAAGTTCCCGATGAAGCCGGGGGTTCCCTGGTGCCTCTGATCTTGACCACCCACACCACCACCCGTGCCCGCCTCGACCTCGTTCTGGCTTCTCTGGCCTCGGAAGGCTGGGGGCGCAGCGTGGTACTACGCATCCAGGAGAATTGAATGGAAATCATCACCTCGTTTCATGGCATCGAAGAGACCCTCAAGGAACCACCGGCGGGAGCTGAATTGCTGGTCGGCAAGAAGAACCCTCGCACCCAAGCTTTGATTGACTTGGCAAAAAAAGGAAAGGTGGCGATCCGCGAAGTGCCCGACGCCGAGCTGACCAAGGCCGCAGGGGGCCGGGAACAACGAGGTGCCGTGCTGGTATTGCCCGAGGGCCGCAAGACCCTGGAAACCACCCTGGAAGAGTTTCTGCAGAACTTTGACGAGGATTCCGGCCTGGTCGTCCTGCTCGATGGCGTGACCGACCCTCAGAATTACGGAGCTATTCTGCGGTCCGCCGACCAGTTTGGTGTTGACCTCGTGTTGATTCCGGCGCGCCGTTCGGCTTCTGACACTCCGGCCGTCTCGGCGGCCAGTGCCGGTGCCATGGCCTGGGTTCCCCACGCCGTGGTCACCAACCTCACCCGGGCGCTGGGCCAACTCAAAGAAAAAGGCTTCTGGATTTACGGAGCCGATATGGACGGCACTCCAGCGTCGCAGGCCAAGCTCACCGGCCGCGTCGCCCTCGTGCTGGGCAGCGAAGGCAAAGGCCTCTCCCGCCTGGTGCGCGACACCTGCGATGTGGTGATCTCCATCCCCACCCAGGGCCGCCTCGACAGCCTCAACGTGTCCGTCTCAGCCGGAATTCTCATGTACGAAACCCGCAGCCAGCAAGGCTAGCTGGCAAACATATAAGGGGAACGCAATGCACCCGGTTGTTGAAGAGGCGGTTCAGTATCTCATGGGCAGCTATTCGCCCCGGGCGATCCTTCTTTATGGTTCCTTTGCGGCTGGAACACCGACTGACGAGAGCGATATCGATGTTCTGGTTTTCACGGATCACCCTTCGAACCTCCACGATTCCAGGGTGATCGACGGCCACTACCTTGACGCTTGGATCTATCCTGTTGAAAAGAGCAAAGACGCAGAGGCTTTCGTTCACGCGTTCCCGTTTCGGGTCCTTCACGATTCCCTCGGGTTAGCTTCGGACTTGGGGGCTGCCATCGAGGCCATCCGGAAACAAAAAACCCTTATCCTCGAACCCGCCGAGAAACAAAGGTTGGAGGGCTGGATCACTAAGATGCTGGCCCGGGCTTCCCAGGACACGGCGGAAGCGAACTATCGTTACCGCTGGGTGCTCCAGGACCTACCGGAATTGTACTGTCAGTTCCGTGGCCGGTACTTCGATGGCCCAGTCAAGACACTTCGGAGGATGCGGGAATCAGACCCCATCCTTTTTCAGAAATACGAGACCCTTCTATCGGCAACCAAGAACGTAGCATTGGCGAGAGACCTGTACACAGAGGTCTTGAACCCCAAGATTTCCTGACCCGTCAGCGCCACGAGATCCTAATGCAGGAACTTGTCGCCGATATCCTTACGCCACCACGCCCCCGGGAATTTCACCTGGGCGGCCCCCGCGTAAGCCCGCCGCTTGGCTTCCTCGAAGGAATCGGCAATGCCGACGGCCGTGAAACAGCGGCCTCCAGCGGTCAAAAGGGCACCATCCACCAGGGTGGTTGAGGCTTGGAAGAGGTGGAATTGCCCCTCCCGTGAAGGGGGAAGCGACTCGACAACCAGGTTTTTCGGATAGTCCCCCGGGTAACCCGGTGCCGCTACTACCACTCCCAGAGCAACCTTGGTCGAGAGCACCAGGCGGTACTCTGACAGGGTTCCATCGGCCATCGCCTGAACGAGGTCCCCGAAGTCCGAATCGATGAGGGCCAGAAGTGCCTGGGTTTCCGGGTCGCCAAAGCGCACGTTGTATTCCAGAATTTTGGGGCCGGTCGAGGTGACCATAACGCCAATGAAGATGATGCCTTTGTAGTTCAGCCCGTCTTTATTCAGAGCGGCCACGGTGGGCTCGACGGTTTCGGCCAAAACCCGCTTCCATAGGAGCGCGTCAACGAGTGGAACCGGGCAGATGGCTCCCATTCCCCCGGTGTTTGGTCCCCGGTCGCCCTCCTGGGCTTTCTTGAAGTCGGCCGTGGGCGGCAAAACAACATAGTCGCGACCATCCGACAAAACGAACACCGAAATTTCGAAACCGGTCAGAAATTCTTCCACGAGCAGTTTGTCGTTCTTGAGAATTTCCAGACCGAAGTCCAGCGCTTCGGACCGGTCATCGGTCTCGAGGACTCCCTTGCCGGCGGCCAGACCGCTTTTCTTAATGACCAGCCGTCCGGGCACCGAGGTGATGTAATCGAGGTACTTCTCCTCGTCGGTGAACTCCTGTGCGGCGGCGGTAGGAAGTCCGTTTCGAATCATGAAGTCCTTGGAAAAAACCTTGGAACTCTCCAACTGGGCTTTGTGCCGGTTTGGTCCTATCACGGCAACGCCCGCGCTTTGAAGCGCATCGGCAACCCCGGCTTCCAGCGGAGCCTCGCTTCCGACAAACACCAGGTCGATTTCGTAGGTCTGGCAGGCCGTGACCACAGCAGCGCCGTCCAGGGGATCAAGCTGGGGAAGATTTGTTCCGAAACTGGCCGTCCCTGCATTTCCTGGGGCGACAAAGAGTCCGCACAAACGGCGGCTGGTGGAGAATTTCCACGCCAAGGCGTGCTCGCGGGCACCATTGCCCAGGATCAAGACTTTCATCAGTTTCCTCCAAGGAGTTTCAGAACAGTGATGGGGTACAGCTTATGCTCGAGGACATGGATCTTCGCCTCGGCCGCTTCGAGTGTCATCCCGGCAGTCCGGGGAAAGGCGGTCTGGACGATGATCTGTCCGGTGTCGACCCCTTCGTCCACCCAGTGGATGGTGACGCCCAGTTCCCTATCCTCCGAAGCCCAGCTGTCGGCGATTCCATGAGCACCGGGGTGCTTGGGCAGCAGGGCCGGGTGGATATTGATCAGCTTGCCCTGCCACCGTCCGACGAACAGTGGGGTGAGGATGCGCATGTAGCCCGCCAGAACAACCATGTCGACGCCAAAGGATTCCAGGGCCCCAGTCATCTCCCTCTCAGCCGTCTGCCGTACTTCCTGTCCTCCCTTGCCGTAGGCGACGACGATGGAGGGAATTCCCAGCCGGGTTGCACGTTCCAGGCAGTACGCACCCGGCTTGTCGCAGACCAAGAGGACGACCCGGTGTCCTGAGGGATTCTGGACTGGATCGGAAAAAGCCTCGGCGATGGCTTGAAAGTTGGAACCGGAACCTGAGGCAAGGACCGCGACGTTCGCCACTAACCGAGCCTCTTGGTGCCAGCTTCCAGGCTCCCCGCACGGAACACGGCAACGCCGGCTTTTTTTGCCCCGGCTTCAAAACCCTCCGCCTGGTCTTGGGAGACGACCAACGCCAGACCGATTCCCATGTTGAACACGCGGATCATCTCGTCGCGGTCAACATGGCCGTCTTTTTCAATCTTGCCGAAGATGCGGGGAAGGTCCCAGTTCCAGTTCAGACTAAGCTGAAGGTGCGCTGGAAGAACCCGCTCGATATTGCCGAACAGCCCTCCTCCGGTGATATGGGCCGCCCCCACCAGACCCGCCAGGGGCAGCAGAGCCTTCATGTCGCGGACGTAGATTTTCGTCGGTATAAGCAAATCGTCCCAAGCCTGGGCATCGTCAGCTTTGACCGCCTTACGTGCCAAGCTGTAACCATTGGAGTGCACCCCGCTCGAGGCGACACCAAAGACCACATCACCGGCTTTCATCAGGTCGGGACGGGGCAGCATTTTGTCCTTTTCGACAAGCCCGACGGTGAAACCGGCCAAGTCGAAATCTTCACCATGGTAGAGGTCGGGCATTTCGGCAGTCTCGCCCCCCGCCAGCAGGCATTCGGCCTGCTCGCAACCTTCGACAATGCCCTTGATGATGGCCTGCAAGCGGCCCTCATTGATGTAACCCGTGGCAATGTAATCCAGGAAAACGCTGGGCATGCACCCGCACACCGCCAGGTCGTTGACATTCATGGCCACCAGATCAATGCCGATCGTGTCAAACTTCTGAAACCTCTGGGCAACCAGGAGCTTGGTCCCCACACCATCGGTGCAGGATAGCAGCACGGGGCGGGTGTAAGCTTTCCAGTCCAGCTCCAGCCCACCGGCAAAACCGCCAATCCCTTTGCTGACCGCCTTTGAAGGGATCTTGGAGATGAAGTCGGCGAACCGGTCGCCCTTTTCGATGTCAACGCCGGCACCGGCGTACGTTTGTTTTGCTTTCATTTCAGCTCCGTTTGTTTTTTCTGGGCGGCATCGAGGGGTTCAGGGTACTTGCCGTTGAAGCAGGCGTAGCAGTAGTCATCGGGCTGATTCTCTGTGCAGGCCCGCAATCCTTCCTCTGACAGGAATTTGACGCTGTCGGCGCCCAGCTCTGCCGCCAGAGCGTCGGGGGCGAGGCGGTTGCTGATCAGTTCGCCCCGGGTCGGTATGTCAATGCCATAGAAGCAGGGGTACTGAATTTCCGGGGACGAAAGCCTGAGGTGGATTTCCCGGGCACCGGCATCGCGCAGCAATTTCACAATCCGTTTGCTGGTTGTTCCCCGCACCAGGCTGTCGTCGACCAGAACCAGGCTTTTTCCCCTTACCACGCTGGGAATGGGGTTGAGCTTCATTTTCACGGCAAATTCTCGTTGGGCCTGACTTGGCAGGGTAAAACTTCGTCCGGCAAAATGGTTGCGGGTCAGACCCATTTCAAAGGGAATTCCCCTGGCCTGCGCGTAGCCCAGTGCGGCGGCGTTTCCTGAGTCGGGTACCGGCATGACCATATCCGCCTCAACGAAGTCATCGGATGCCAGCTGACGGCCAATGGCTTGGCGCATCTTGTAGACCGACCGCCCGAAGATTTCACTGTCGGGCCGGGCAAAGTAGATGAACTCGAAAATGCAGTGACTCAGCTTTTGGGAGGACAGCGGACTGAACCGATGACTGGTCCAACCTGCCGGACCCAGACCCCCTTGGCGAATAGCAAGAATCTCACCGGGCTCGACTTCGCGGTACTCGGTGATGCCCAGAATATCGAGGCCGCAGGTTTCGCTGACCACCACGGTGAGTTTGTCGTTCCAACCCACATACAGCGGCCGGAACCCCTTGGGATCGCGGATGGCGTAAAGAAGCCCCTGATGGATCAGTACCATGGAAAAGGCCCCTTGCAGTTGAATCAAGGTGTCGGTGAGCGCTTCGAGAAGTTTGTGCTTGTGGCTGCGGCTGATCAGGTGGAGGATGACTTCGGTGTCGCTGGTGCTCGAGAATATGGCGCCTTCGTCGGTCAGCGTACGGCGGATAAACTCGATATTGCTGATATTGCCGTTGTGGCCGAGGGCCATTTCCCCTTTATTGCACAAGATATGAAACGGTTGTGCGTTTTGGGCAAGGTTGCCGCCGTGGGTGGAATAGCGGTTATGACCGATACCGATTTTGCCGGGGTGGTTTTCTGACAAGAAAGGTGTCAGCACTTGGCTGACCAAGCCCAGCCCCTTCTTGGTGATCATTGACTCGATGCCGTGGGGGCTTCGTTCAACGTAGGTGACACCGGCCGATTCCTGACCTCGGTGCTGCTGCGCATAGAGCGGATAAAACAGCAGTTCAGGGATATTGGATTCTTCCTTGGTCAGAAGGCCTGCAACCCCGCAATGGTGCTCGGGCCGGTCTGGCCCCTGGCGGTCGTCATCGGAATCGGTTGCCAAAGGAGACCTCCGGGATCGCAGGATGGGAAGGTTATACCGTAAACACGGGTCGGGAGGGAAGAGGGGTTCAGGCTCCGAAGGCGAACGACCGCTGAAGGTCGTCACGGGCGTTGATCTGGTCCCGAATAGCACGCAACTCTTCGCGGCATTCCCGGAACGTCAGGATCAACCGGGGATCAAACCAGGTGCCACCCATATCGACCACTTGGTCAAAGGCCAAATCAAACGGAAGGCTGTCACGGTAACTGCGGGGACTCGAAAGTGCGTCGAAAACATCAACCAAAGCGACAATTCTAGCCTCGAGAGGAATTTGGTCGCCCGAGAGGCCCTTTAAGTAGCCGCGCCCGTCCCAACGTTCATGATGGTAGTTGGCAATGTTGGAGGCCATGGTGTCGATGCCTTCAGAATTCAGAATTTCACCACCGTAGCGGACGTGCAACCGCTGAATTTGGCGTTCTTTTTCTGTGTAGCGTTCAATACCGAGCAACAGGCACGAAACCCCGACCTTGCCGATATCGTGCAGCCCGGAGTAGAGCCGGATGCGCTCGACCCAATGGGCATCACAACCGGCTCGGGTTGCCAGAAGCGCGCTGAATTCGGCCACCCGTTCAATGTGGTACATGGTGTCTTCGTCAGAATTCTGATTGGCGGCCTCAAGGGCGAAAATCATCGACTTGGTCAGCCGGCCGATTTTACCCCGCTGGTCTTGAATGGTCCGCTGGCGGTTTTGAAACTGACGGGCCTGCCTGATGGTGAAGGCCAACTCATCAATGCGCCAAGGTTTGTTCAGATACCGGTACAGGCCGGCAACATTCACCGCCTCACGGACGGCATCCAGGTCGGTATAGCCGGTCAGCAGCACCAGGGAAGTTTCGGGTGACAACCGACGGACCTCGGCTAAAAGAGTGTGTCCCTTCATTCCCGGCATGTTCTCATCCGAAATCACCATGACGAGCTCAGAACCCTCGAGAAGCATCTGATGAATGAGAGCAAGGGCTTCTTCTCCGCTTTCCGCCGATTCAACCTGGAACTCAGAACCGACTTCGCGGCGCAACTCTACACGAAGGCTTTCCAGGAGAATTCGTTCGTCATCAACACACAGCAGGTAGGGTTTGGACAAGATATCTCCATTCTAACAGTCGGGTGGTGAGAAGTAAAGGCCTGTCAGCCGTTTGCTGTTGGTCTCGAGCACGGCAGCGGTGACTTCAGGGCTTTCTTGCCAGATCACAGCTAGACGTGCCAGAATTTCGACAAGGTGGGCGGGCTCGTTGGGTCGGTGCGGATCCGCGCGCCACAGCTCCTGAGGCAAAAGGTCGGGGCTGTCGGTCTCGATCAGAACACGGTCGCGGGGAAGATACTTCAGCACTTCGGGCAAACGGGCATTGCGGGTACGGGTCACTGCCCCCGAGAACGAGAACCAGGCGTTGAAATCTAAAAATTGCCGCGCCACTTCGACACTTCCTCCAAAAGAATGCAGCACGACGGGAACCTCGGGGTGCCTCCTGCGGGCTAAATACCAGGCCAGCCGGTCCCAGGTGCGGCGGCAGTGCAGGCTGGCGGGCCGGTTCAGCCTACCAGCCAGGGCCAACTGCGGCTCAAACGCCTCTTCCTGGCGGGCTAGTGGCGGGCCGGCCGTTCGGTCCAGCCCGATTTCTCCCACCCACGCACCGGGGTATTGTTTGAGCAGACGTTCCAGGGAAGGAAGCCAGGTGTTCGGGGTTCCCTCAGGCAGATACCAGGGATGGACTCCAAAGGCCGGGAGAACTTGACGACGCGTGTCTGCAAGTCCTGCCACCGCATCCCAGTCCCCGGGTTCTGTGGCGCAAACCACGAACCCCTCCACACTGGCCTGCTGCGCTCGGTCAAAAAGTTCTGCCCCCAACGCCGTCAAGACGGCTGCTTGAAGGTGGCAGTGGGTGTCAAACAGCCTCACTCCGTTTTAAACCTCGCCGTTTCGGCAGACAGCGAATCGGCGATCTCGTCGATGCGGCCCATCAGCGCGTTGACGGTCTCGGCCGATTGACCCAGGGACTCGCTGGCATTTCCCAGCTGCTGAAGGGCCGATCCCACTTCACCTGCTACATGTTCCACCGTTTTCAGTACGTCGCTGGCGATGGACATGGCCTGGGTCATCTCGCGGTTACCGAAATCGACCTCTTGGCTGACGTTCTGCAAACCCGCCATGGCTTGATGAATCTGCTCTCCGCCTAGGCTGAATTCACTCACTTGACTGGCAATTTCGTCCAAAGAACGGGCCACTTCTTGAATTTCGCCTTGGATCTTTAAAAAGCTCTCATTGGTGTCGGCACTCGAGCGGAAGGCTTCACCGATGGTGGTGGTGATGGTGTTGAGTGTGGAACTGATCTCTTTGGAATTGGAGGAAGAGGCTTCTGCCAGTTTGCGGATTTCGTCGGCAACCACCGAAAAGCCCTTTCCGGCCTCGCCGGCGTGGGCCGCTTCGATGGCGGCATTCATAGCCAACAGATTGGTCTGGCCTGCAATTTCGCTGATCAGAGCAGCCATTTCATGAATGCCCGCCACCGACGTATTGACGGCCCGGATCAACTCGTTGGTGCGGGCCAGCTTGGTGCCTCCGTCCTGGGCTGTATTGACCAGTGACTTCACATTCTCCATCCGGTTCCGGGTGAGGCGGCTGATGCTATCGATGCTGGCCTGCATTTCATTGACGGCTGCCGTAGAATCTTGAACCCTGTTGTTCTGCCGCTCGATGGAAGTGGAAAGTCCGGTCAGATTGCGCTCAATCACCTCCAGAGCCTGCCGGAACGCCCCCACGCCTTCGGTCAGGTCCTGCATTTGCGTGCTGACGGCGTCTACCGATGCATCGAGAAGGCTGCCGGCGCTGACAGCCTGCGACTGGGCGTTGTCCAGATCATCCTTGACCCGGTGGTTTTCCAGGGCGACCCCCTGAATATTGCGGACGACTTCGCGGTGACGCTGCAGAAAGGTGTTCATGTCGCGACCCAAGAGACCCACTTCGTCCTTGGTTTTGAGGGCAAAGGATCGGGTCAGGTCGCCGTCTTTCAGGGCACGGACTTCGTTACCGATGAGGACAATGCCGCGGGATATTCGACCCGTCAGCCAAAGAATCAGAAAAAGGCTGCTGAAAACGATGAGGATGACCGCAGTTCCGGCTGTCAGATTGGCCCGGTCGGCAATGCTGGTAATCACCGCGTTGATCTGCGACTCCTGCTGATTGATGGTACGGTGCATGTTCAGCAACCACATATCGGTGTTCAAGATGGCGTCTTTCAATTGAAAGGTTACGGCCGTGGCACGTGGAAGGTTTTTTGATACTTTGGGGTCAGCCAAAAAGCTGAAGACCAGCAGGTTCTTGGAATCGACCCCCAACTCGGTGCTGAGGTCTTTCAGATTGCTGGTGACCATGGTGAGGGTTTTATAGATCTCATTAGCCCGTCTGCCGTAGCCGACAATTCGGTCAAGGGCGACGGCGATATCGTCATCGGCACTATGAAGCACCTGCAAACCGGCCACCCGCTCGATGGCGTTCAGAGTCATCTGATGGGCCTCTTCCAAGGCCAAAGTCCCCTGCTCCAAGCTGATGACAATCATTCGGTTCAGTTCAGCCCTTTCGACCATGACGTTGTCTTTCAGCCCCTGCAGAACCGCAGCCTCTTTGCGAATCTGCTCGACGGGAGCCATTAGGCTGACATAGAGAACCCCGCACACGGCCAGAACCACAAACGAAAGAACCACCATCAGGCTCAGTTTCCAGCGTAGGCGCATTGTGTACCTCTGAAGAAAGTATAGTTCGAGTTTACCAAATCCGATAGGATGGCTTTATGGATGAATCAATAATCGTGGCCCCGGGGGTCTGGCGCCTGACGGTCAATATCGATGACGAAGATGTTCCCCTATTTGAAGATCGTTGGCCCGTATCCGAGGGCGTGGCTCTTCATGCCTACCTGGTCCGCGGCGAGCGTGCCATGGTGGTTGATCCCTGGGAGGCAGGGGGCTACGGGCAAGAAGAGGTCGAAGCCGATTTGAAAGCGCTGGGTCTGGGTTGGAAGGATCTTGCGGCGGTGGTTTCCACAAAAACCGTACCCAAAGGTGCCTTTTTTGACTTGGGCGGGGGGGTGAGCCTGTCGGAGAGGGGGGGCTTCTGGTTTGTGGAACCAGCCGGCGTTGCCCTGACCGGTGATACCTTTGCCGGTTTGGGTTGGATCGAAGACGAACTGTGGGTCGAGGATCTGGGTGAGCACGAGGCCCGCTATTTTGAGGACGAGGCTTTGAGGTGGTTTTCCAGCCGTCCGCTCGTTCCGTCGGAGTTGCCCCAGGGAACTAAAATTGTTGCACCAGCCCACGGCTGCCTTTGGAAAAATCCCGAAGCGGCGTTGAACCGGGCACGGCAGTTTGAAGCCTGGGGGCAGGGAGAGGCTCTTGGGGAGATCACCGTGGTCTGGCCTGCAGGAGCTGAGTTTGATGCCGGTGCCGATGCCCTGGTAGGAGGGGCCTTGGACGCCATGGCCGGGCTCAATTTGTTCCGCATGCCCACCGACGATACAACGGCGATGGCTGCCGGAGCCCGGCGTGCTTCGCTGGTGGTGGTGGCCGGCGGCCTCGGCAATTCCTTTATGACCGGTCTGGAAAAAGACCTCTGGCGGCCCGACCCCTTAGCGCCCGCCGCCGAATTGCGGCGGGAGCTTGTCAGAAGGTTTCAACAGTGATGAACACGGAAAATGTCCTTTTTGCCTTTGGATTGACCCTGTTCGCGGGTTTGGCCACTGGAGTGGGGTCTGCCCTGGCCTTTTTGGCCAAGCGCACGAACCCCGGGTTTCTGTCGCTTTCTTTGGGCTTTAGCGCCGGTGTGATGCTCTATGTCTCCTTTATTGAGATCTTTCCCAAAGCGAAAGCATCTCTGATGACGGTGTACGGCGTGGAACAAGCCACCGTCTTCACTGTCCTGGCTTTTTTTGGAGGCATCGCCATCGTGGCGTTGATCGACCGCCTCGTTCCCAGTTTCGAAAACCCCCATGAACTGCGTTCGGGTGATGAGCAGAGTCCTGAACGTCGGACGCTTCTGCGGATGGGGATGTTTTCTGCCCTCGCCATCGGCATTCACAACTTTCCCGAGGGTCTGGCCACCTTTATGGCTGGTTTGCAGGAGCCAACGTTGGGTCTGGGCATTGCTGTGGCCATCGCGATCCACAATATTCCTGAAGGAATTGCTGTCTCTGTCCCGATTTACTACGCCACAGGCAGCCGAAAGAAAGCGTTCGCCCTGTCGTTTCTCTCGGGTCTGTCCGAGCCCCTGGGCGCCTTGATCGGGTATTTCTTCTTGCTTCAGTTTTTCCATGAAGCTCTTTTCGGCCTGATCTTTGCGGGAGTGGCAGGCATTATGGTGTATATCAGTCTCGACGAGCTTCTGCCCACGGCAGAAAAGTACGTAAAGCACCACGTGGCCATTGGTGGTTTGATTTCTGGAATGGCGGTTATGGCCGTCAGCCTGTTGTTGTTTCTATGACCGAAATTCTTCTCATTCTTATCTTGGTGCTGCTGACGGCTGTTTTGGCCAGTTGCGCCTTTCTTGTGTCCAGCCTTAATCGGATGGCCGACCAAAACGAGCGTCAGTTGGAGCGCATGCGTCAGACCGTCGACGAACGGCTTCAAAAGTCTCTCGAGTCACGGCTGGGGGAGAGTTTTGCCCAGGTGGCGCGGCAACTGGAGCAGGTGCAACAGGGACTGGGGGAAATGCGGAACCTCGCCATTGGGGTCGGCGATTTGAAAAAGGTGCTTTCCAATGTGAAAAACCGAGGTATTTTCGGTGAGATTCAGCTGGGAAACCTTCTGGAGGATCTGTTGAGCGCCGGGCAGTACGCCGCCAATGTGATGGTCCGTCCCGGTCAGCGCGAGGTGGTCGAGTTTGCCGTCAAACTGCCCGGCAACGGTGACCAGCCTTTGTGGCTGCCCATCGATGCCAAGTTTCCCCGCGAGGACTACGAGAGGTTGCAGACGGCCTTTGACGCCGGCGACGCCGCCGGACAGAAAGAGGCCCGTACCGCGCTTGAGAACCGCATCAAGGCCTTTGCCAAAGAGATCAGTGAAAAGTACGTTGAGCCGCCGTATACCACCGACTTTGCGCTTCTGTTCCTGCCTTTTGAGGGTCTTTTTGCCGAGGTTTTGCGAATTCCCGGCCTGTTTGAAAAGCTCCAGCGCGACTACCGGGTCACCGTCACCGGGCCTACCACCCTTGCCGCCTTTCTTTCGAGCCTGCAGATGGGTTTCCGCACCCTAGGCATTCAGAAACGCTCCGGCGAGGTCTGGCAACTTCTCTCGGCCGTAAAGCAGGAATTCGGTCTGTTTGGCGAGCTGCTCGACAAAACGAAACGCAAATTGCAGGAAGCGACCTCGACACTGGATGACGCCGGTGTCCGAACCCGAAAGATTGAGCGATCGCTCAAACAGGTAGGACAGGATCAGCTCGAGGAGTAAGGATCTTCTCGGTTTTTCTTCCAAAGCATAGTACATTGTGAGCATGAGAAAGCTTCTTCCCCTGTTTCTGGTTCTAACCCTGCTGGTTGGAGTCCCTTCGGCCTGGGCTAAGAACTCGTCCGTAGGCCGCTCCTTTGGATCCTCTGGTTTCAAAAGCCTTCAGCAGCTGAAGCCCGCACCGAAGGCTACCACTCCGACTCAGTCGCTGTCGAACACCCGGCAGACGGCCATGGTCCCTGCCTTTTCACCACCCATCTTTTTTTGGTTCCCCATCGGTGGTGGTTCCATGCCTGCCGGCGCTGGTACCGGATGGCTTCTCGTTCTGGTAATTGGCGCGGTGGTGCTGTTCTTCTTTTTCCGAAGGAGAGTGCCCGCCGACGGCGATCCGGACGCGGCCGAGGCTCAGGAACTCGAAATGTTCTATCACCGCTGTCAAAAAAACCTCGATAACCTTGCCACGACCTATGTGGATGCCCAAACGTGGCTGGAGCGGCTGGAAGGAAAAATTCCGGCGGCTCAGTGGCGCGATTGGAACGACAAGTTCACCCGCATCAGCACGGACGACTTCACCAAACAGCTCAAAGAAATCCGCCAGGATCTGGACCAGGGGCGTTTGGTCGCCGCCCGGCCCAAGCTGTTCAGCTTTGATGAAGACGCCGTCGAGGTGTTTGAGTTTCTACGCGAAATGGAGAACACCCTCGAGGATGTGGGCTAAGAGAATCGCTTCACAGCCAGGTCTTGCAGTTCTTCCACCCACTGGGACAGACGCTGATCGCCTGTCTTGAGTGCGTGTTGGCGGGCTTGTTCCCACGCTTGGTAAAAGTCAGGCTGATACTGGCGGAAGGCAAATTTTCGCAGAACCAGTACTAAACGGCGGGTGCGGCGGTTACGTACTGGTCCTGGTGCCGTGTTCTCCAAAAGCCCTAAAAGGACAGAAAACTCTTCCTGATGGCTGCGGCAGGCCGCTTCGGCAAGGGTTGCCGTCAGGGCTTCGAGGTGGGGTAGGGAAAGTTCTGTGAGATCAGGAGTTCCGACAAACCGGTGTCCGTCCTCGGTGGGCCAAGCGAGTTTGCCCAAAGCGGCTGCCAATCTTTGAGGGACAAAGGCGCTCTTGAGGAGGGTTCCCAGGCGTTTCTCTGCCAGAAAGCGATTCACGCTGGGTCGGTTGCCCGACCGATGGGCAGCACTGGTATCAACCACAAGACAGAATTCCAGATTGTGGTTTCTTCGCCCGGGGCTTTGCCTTCCTCCCCGGTACGTGACGTAGTCCTGGACGGCCAGCTCGACCCGGCCCCGTTTGTCCAGCAGATCGTACAGTTCTTCGAAAGGGACAACCCCTTCTGTGTTGTAGCTGATGACCAGGTGCCGGGCGTCGGCGGCATCGATCAGGTCGGCAAAGGCCTGCCGGGCGTTGGCCTTGGAGCAAAAGGGGCTCTTGGTCTTTGTCCAGTCTTTGCGGATTCCTGCCTTGAGCTGGGGTACAAAGCGGTCGCCCAGCACCACCGTGTTAAGCAGGTGGTAATTGCTGCCGTATTGGTGCTGGTTATACGGCGGATCGAGGTAGATCAGGTCGGCACTGCGGCCCCTCAGAAAGGCGGCCGCATCGAGAGCAGACGCGCTGGCCTTTCGGGGACTGTCCCACAAAACAGGATACTCCAGCTCCATCTTGGCCTTGATCCGCGTCAGAGCGTCGCCGCCGTGGCCTCCGAATCCTTTGTGGTAAGCCTTGAAGACACCGCTGGTATTGGAGTGTACCGAGGCTTCGTAAACCAAGAGTGCCAGAAGCAAACTGCGTACCGGGGTTTCTCCCAGGGAAGGCGGACATAGGTCGTCGATTTTCTCGCGGACTGCATCGATCCAGAGGGCGTTCTCACGTGTGTAAAAAAGGCGCTCGGTGCGCCAGTCGGCGGCTTCGGTGCAGCGCGGGGCGTACCAGCGGGCAACAAACTCTTCCTGGGGTAGAACGAGGCTGTTCAAGCGGTGCAGAACGGCCTTCAACCCTCCTCTGGGTGCAAAAGCGGTCTCTGCCCCCGCTGGCGTGAGGGTTAAAAACGCTTGGTTCATGGCGTAGGAGTAGGGTTCCCAGTCATTGGCATGAACCTCGAATCCGAGGGTGCGGGCCAACCGAGCCACGGCACCGCTGCCGGCAAAGGCGTCGAGAAAGACGCCCGGGCCTTTTTCCGGTGGTGTCAGCCTCTGAAAGAGTTCGGAAAGGAAGGGGAGTAGGGATCTCTTGTTCCCGATGTAGGCAATAAGTTGTCGTTTCAGGTAGTCGGGCACACGACGACTATACTATGAGTCGGGCCACCGATAGAATGACTGATCCATGATGACCCTGGCCCGCCTGTTTGAACTCTGCCCCCCCGAACGTCTCGTCTTTCCTGACGATCCTTCCTGGAAGACTCGTTCCATTGTCGATTTCGCTTTTGACAGCCGTCAAGCTGCCCCTGACACGGTGTTTTTCGCCCTGAAAGGCATTCACACCGACGGACACCGGTACTTGAGTGATGTCGCCGATCGAGGCTGCCGGGCAGTGGTGGTCAGCCAGCTGCCCGACCTGCTGCGGCCCGACACCGTTTATGCCGTGGTCGCCGACACCCGCTTTGCCCTGAGCCCTTACAGCGCCGTGCTCTTTGGCCACCCCTCGAAAGAACTGTTGGTTATTGGAGTGACGGGCACCGACGGCAAGAGCTCCACGGTAAGCTTCATCCACCAGCTGTTGAACCTGGCCGGCGAAAAAGCGGGGTTTTTCTCGACGGTGGAGTGGTCTACAGGGGAGGGTTCCCAACCCAATGTTGGTCGTCAGTCGACCCCCGAGGCCCCGCAGATCCACGGTATTCTTCGTAAGATGGTTGACGCCGGGTGCCGGTTCGCTGTTCTGGAGTCTACCAGCCATGGCTTATCGCCGTTGACCAACCGCCTGGGCGACGTGGTCTATGCCGGGGCCGTGTTCACCAATGTCACCCTGGAACATCTGGAGTTTCATGGTACCGTTGAGAATTACCGGCGCGACAAGGCGAGGCTGTTTTCGGCCCTGGCCCGAGGAACCAAGGGAGCCTTCGGGGTGGTGAACCTGGATGATCAGCATCATGGACTGTTTGTTGAGGCGGCTGGCACGGTGCCTCTCAAGACCTATTCGCTGCGAGACCGCAGTGCTGATTTGAGGTTGCGGTCACTGGTGGAAGAACCAGACGGGTTGAATTTGGAGTTTTCCAATGGTGCCGTCTGCCGTCTGAACATCCCCGGCCGGTTCAACGCAGAAAACCTTCTGGCCGCCCTGCTGGCGACAGCTTCGGCGTTAACCTTGGGTGGGCGTCCCACTTCCGCCCTCGACTTGGTTCCTTTTGTGGGACAGCTCAAGTCGGTAAAGGGTCGCATGGCCCCCGTCCGCGAGGGCCAGGATTTCGCCGTGCTGGTCGACTATGCCCACACCCCCGGGGCCTTCGAGAAGCTCCTGCCGGCGGTGAAGGCGGTGACCCCGGGGCGGGTGATTGTTGTCTTCGGGTCCGGGGGCGAACGTGACCGCGAAAAACGTCCCCTCCAAGGCGCTTTGGCCGACCGCTTCACCGACCTGGTGATTTTGACCGACGAAGACCCCCGGTTCGAAGGCTCCGAAGTGATTTTGGCCGACATTGAACGCGGAATCACGAAAAAACAGCTGGGAAAAGAGTACTGGAAGATGACTCCCCGCAGGGAGGCTCTCAAAAAAGCCTTCGGTCTGGCCCGCAAAGGGGATACCGTGCTGCTGCTGGGTAAGGGACACGAAAAGACCCTGGTGACCGCCGCCGGTTCTGAACCCTGGGACGAAGAAGCCGTTGCCCGGGAGCTGTTGGTTGCCCTGCGGGATGGCCTATGAAACTCTGGAACGGCGCTGTTTTCCTGGGGCTTTCCCTGGTCTTGAACTCGACCTTGACGGCTGCTGATCCCGATGTGAAGAGCACGTACCCTCGAGTTGCCCCTTTGCGTGAACGGGTTCTTGTCGTCGATGCCCATTCCTCCTGGACCCTTCGCAAGGGCGAGGCAGCCGTTCCTCTGGCGGTGGTTTCGACCCCGGGGCGCACGGTAGTGTCGCTCACAGGCGGATGGCTTCTGCTGGGTCCCGATTTGGAGTTTCTCCCCTCGAGTTTCGACTTGCTGGGTCCCGATCAACCGTTGGGAAGTCCCTGGACCCAGGCAGTGGGCAATTCCGTTCTTTTTGTCACCGGCAGTCCCGGTGATCTGGCGGTGTTGTATCCCGATACGGCGGTGATCATCCGCCAGCGGCTCAACTTGGCCGAATTAAGCCACTTTGCTGTTACCGACCAGGGTTTCCTGTACGTTCAAGGCCGTCGGGCCTCGGGAGCTGCGGTTTGGGGCAAGGGGGTGAGGGAAGGGCAACCGCTGCCGTTTTTCCCCGCCGACATGACCACGGCCTCCGACGGCATGGCTTGGGCCACCGACAGCCTGCAATCCAGACCTTGGCGTCAGGAGGAAGGCTACTGGCAGCCCTTGGAAGCTCCCAAAATTTCCGGGCGGATGACGAGTCTGACGCCCTATGCCGACTCGACCGGCTACTTTGCCAGCGGCCAGGGTTGGGTTGGTTCCTTTAGTTCCGACGGCACACCTTATTGGGTTCGCGACCGGGACTTGTCAGGGCAACCCCTTCCCCGGGATCTGAAACTGCGTTCGGGGGCGGGGCGCTTGTACCTTTGGTCGGCCCTTGCCCGCAAGGTTTGGTGCTGGGCCTGGGACGCCACAGGGCCCGAGGGGACGGTGGGAGCGCCTTCTCCCGACCGTCTGGTGGACCAGGTTCGAACCGAAATCGACCGATTGGAAAGTCTCGGCTCGGTCCCTGAGGCTCAGGCCGTGGCCCAATACGGTATCGAACTGACCCAGGCCCTCTTGAAAGCGCAGCCGTTTTCACCCCTTTGGAGCCGCTCCCTCGAAGAGTTCTCTGCCCGCCGCCAAGCCCTGCGCGAACGGGTGGTCGGTGCCGGAGTGTTTGTGCTCAACTGGTCGGCCCCTTTCCAGCTGCCCTTGGCAACCTGGAACTGGGAACCCGATGCTGCCTGGCTCGACATCGAGGCCTGGCGCGTCACGATGAAACCCTACTGGGAGGGCCGTGCCTATGAAACCGACGATTTCCGGTTGGCTCCCAATGCGGAGCTGACCCCTTGGCCCGGTGCCCAAGAGTACCGGCAAGGACCGTTGCGCCTGCCTTCGTGGATGAGCCTTGAACTGCGCCCTGACGGAAGCGAGGTGCCCGTCCATTGGACCAGGGTGCTGTTACCCGTCAGGCCCATCCCCTACGATCTTCCCGTGGAGTGATCAATCCCGTACAGCAAAATGCCGAATGCTGGTAGAATGGGTTTCAAGGTGTTTACCATGGCGTTGCTCCCACTGCGCCCGGCCGGCTGGCGTATCTCGACCAAACTTCTCACAGCGTTTCTCCTCACTGCGGTTTTGCCCGCTTTGGCAACCTCGGTGTTTTCGCTCACCTATTTTTATGGGGTCGTGTTCGAGAATGCCAGGACCAACCTCGACAAGGAACTGGGCGTTGCCCGGCATTATGTCCGTGAAGCGGAACTCAGGCTGGAATCCGACGCCCGCTTGGCTTCTCATGAAAATGTCGTCGCACTCAACCTTTCGCTGGGCTTGGTCATGCCGGTGCTGGATTACCTGGAGGGATTGAGGCGGGAGAGAAGCCTCCATCTGGTATTGCTGCTGGACGCGGAGGGGTGTCCTGTGGAACCCTCGGGACTCACCACAGCAAAGGGTTCCCATCCCCTCGTCAACCGCGAAGTGCTGGTCGAGGCCCAGGAAAAGGGCGGAAGCTCGTTTGTGGGTTCCGAAGACGGCAAGGTTCTTCTGCTGGCTTTGGCTCCGGTAAACGACGGCTTGACCACCACCCACTTCCTGCTGATGGGGTTGGATCCTTCCTCGATGGAAACCGGCGAACTGCTCGACAACATCCGGCAGGTTGTTTCTGGTCCGGTGGTGATTGGCAGCTCCGGCCGACTCACCGGGTCGAATCCCGGGGCTCCGGATTGGGACACCGACTGGTGGCCCCGGAACCTCCGGTTCCCTGCGGAACTCGTAACTGTCGAGTCCCAGGGCACCAGGTACCTGTTTGGTTTCACCGGCCTCGGCGGCACTCCTGACCAGCCCCTGGCCTGGCTCGGCGTTTCGTTTTCCCTTGATGGGTTTCAGAGGGCCACCGAGGCGGCCACCATGGCAATGCTGCTGGTCGCCCTCATCTGCCTTCTGATGACCTTCGCGGCGGCTTTTCTCTTGTCGCGCGGACTCACCCGCCCCCTGCTGCTCATGGCGCGTCAGGCCAGCGCCTGGACCGAAGGGCAGGGAGGCAAGCGGCTCGATGTGACCACCCAGGACGAAATCGGCGTGCTCGGACGTTCGTTCAATGAGGTGCTCGACCGTCTCGACGGTACGTTGTACTCGCTGCGTAAGACGCAAAACTATTTGAAAAACATCTTCAACTCGCTCACGTCGGTACTGGTTTCCATCGATGAGGGTGCCTTGGTGCAGGAATGGAACGTCGCGGCCGTCAAATTCACCGGGGTGGCCGAGTCAGAAGCACTGGGCCGGCCCGTGGGGTCTCTGTCGCCGGCTTTTGAGGGGTTGAACGCAGCGCTTCAGATCGCCATTGCCACCAGGGAGCCCCAGTTGTTCAAAAAGGTGATGGGCCGGGGCAGCGAGGCGAGGATGCTCGACCTGTGCCTCTATCCGCTGGTCTGGAACGGCGTTTCGGGGGTCGTGATACGGCTCGACGATATCACCGACAGCGTCAAGAAGGACCGTCAGCTGCAGCAAGCCCAAAAAATGGAAACCGTGGGAACCCTGACCGAAGGGATTGCCCACAACTTCAACAATCTGCTGACGGGAATCACGGGTGTTGTGTCGCTGCTGGAGCTGGAACTCTCGCAGGACGGGCATTTGGACCCAAAGAGCGTACGGCATCGTGTCGCCATGATCGAAAACTCGACGCAGAAGGCCTCGGAGATCGTCCGCCGTCTGATGGCCCTTTCCCGGGGAAGTTCGGGAGAATTTGAGACCGTTGACTTGGTCCTGCTGGTCAAAGAAACGGCCAAGACCAGCCGCATGGTGTTGGAAAACACCGTCGAAGTCGATATCGAGACCTTGCCTGCTTCAGCCTTGGTCTACGGTGACCGCAGTCAGCTGGAGCAGAGCTTGCTCAACCTCATTATCAATGCAGCCCACGCCATGACTTTCATGAAACCCCGGGGGGAAAACCGCGGAGGTGTCGTTCATCTGACGCTGGGGCTGTTCACCGCTGCCAACGACTTCCTGTTGGCGCACCCTGGGGCGTTGCAGAGCGACTACTGGCTGCTGCGTGTTCAGGACAACGGCGTGGGTATCCGGCCGGAGAATCTTTCCAAGATCTTCGATCCGTTTTTTACCACCAAAGAGAACGAGAAGGGGTCAGGTCTGGGGCTGGCGATGGTGTACTCGTCGGTCCGTCAGCATAACGGTTTCATCGATGTCTATTCCGAAATGGGGCGGGGGACAACGTTCAGCCTGTACCTTCCGGCGCACCGCGCCGTCACCCCCTCGGTAAAGGGCCTTGCGGCACCAGCGACCCTGCACCGGGGGCAGGGCCTGATTCTCGTTGTGGACGACGAGGCCGTGGTGCTGCAGACGGCCCAGCTGATTCTGGAGGCCTGCGGCTACCAGGTGGTGACAGCCACCAACGGCCTGGATGCGCTGGATGTGTACGATGCCCATGCCAAAAAAGTCCGTGCTGTCATCCTGGATTCTGCCATGCCCAAACTCAGCGGTGCCGCCACGCTGGAGGCGTTGCGAAAGCGTGACCCCCACGTCAAGGTTGTGATGTCGTCGGGCCTGCTCGACCAGGTGCAGGCGGGCGAGACGACCCCGGATTCTCACCTGCGTTTTCTGCCCAAGCCCTACTCCCTGACCGATCTTTCCCGCGTACTGGCAGATTTGCTTGCTGTCACCCCCGGCGTGAACTAGTCTTGAGCCGTGGCAGGGAGGGTTCTGCTATGAAATTTCTGACTTGCTTGATGTTCACCGTTCTGACCATCGGGGGACTGGGTGCCCTCGACAAGTCCGAATACAAGATCTATATCGTCTCGGACACCTTGGACTTTTGGGCAGTCGACATTCATGAAGGCTTCCGTGCCACCCTCGACCGGCAGCTGGCTGCCCTGGGTGCCAAGGCGGTCTACACGGTGTTTGACACTAAACTCGACGTTCCCACCGCCGCGGGTATCGTTGCGGCGATTCAGCAAGGCAAACCCGATCTGGTCTTGATGAGCAACTACCCCAACGGCTTTGCCGATTCGCAAATCACGACCAAGCTGAGCGGTGCCCCCTACCGGTTCGTGTCGCTCAACCCCATCCCTGTTGAGATGGGTCTGATCAAGAGCTGGCAGAAGCCCGGCGGCAATGTGACAGGGGTGGGCGTGTTCATCCAGTTCACGTCGACCATCAAACTGGCCCAGCGCCTCAACCCGCAGCTTAAGAAAGTGGCCTTTGTCACCTGGGAGGCCATGGGAACCATCAACACGTGGTTCGAGTCCGAAATGAAAAAAGCCGCGCGGGAAACCGGGGTCGAGCTGGTGGAGTTCCGCCGCTCGGCCTCTGTCGAGGATGACCTGGAGTTCTTCACGAAGTACCGCTCCAAAGCCACCGATACCTTCGTCATGATCGGCATCACGGCCTTTGTCCACCGTGATGGCAGAGCAATCGACGCGAAGACGACCTGGAATCCCTTCCTCCAGAACGAGATGGGCAAACTGCTGATGGTCACCTACGACGATTCCACTGTCGAGCGCGGCGTTCCGGCTGCCACCGCCGTGATTTGGACCGATATCGGTGCCCAGGCCGCCGAGAAAGGCTTGAAAATCCTCCAAGGTGCCAACCCCGGGGATCTTCCGTGGGAGTTTCCGCGCAAGTACAACCTGGTTTTCAACCTCAAAGCTGCCACCGCCCGCGGCCTTACGATACCCCCCGCCTTGATCAGTTCTGCTTACCGGGTTTACACCGACTATGAGGGTGCGTTCGTCGGTAAGAAATGATCGGTGCCGTTGACGATCAATCGACTCCCACAATAACGCTGGAAGCCTTGATCACGGCGTAAGCCGTGCCGCCGACTTTGAGACCCAGAGATTCCACCGATCCTTTGGTGATGATGGAGGTGATCAGGTCGCCCCCGGCCAGTTCGATCACGACTTCTGAGTTCACGGCCCCCGAGGTGATGGACTTCACCTTCCCCTTGAGCTGATTTTTGGCACTGAGTCTCATGTGGATTCCTCCAAAAGAAGAATGGCCATAGGGAAGGGGAAAATCTAGAGCGACACTTGTCGAAAGAAGACGGTAAAGGGAAGATGTGTCATGAAACAATCCGTATTGTCACTTTTCATCATGGTTTGCCTCACTTCGGTAGTGGCGGGCCAGACCTTATTGGTGGCTGCCGCGGCCAATATCAGCGCCGTCGAGGCCCCTCTCAAAGAGGCCTTTTCCAAAAAGAACCCCGGAATGTCCCTGCAATTCACCTTTGGGGCCTCGGGAACTCTCGTGACCCAAATCCTCAACGGGGCTCCCTTCCAGGCCTTTTTGTCGGCCGACAGAGCCTTCGCTCAGAAGGTGGTGGACTCCGGGTTGGCCACGGGTCCGGTGAAAACCTACGCCGTGGGCAAGCTCATCTTCTTAGCTACCAAACCCGTGGACCTTTCGAAGGGTATGGCGGTACTCCTGGATCCGGCTGTAGCCCAGTATGCCAGCAGCAATTCCGAGACCGCCCCCTACGGTAAGGCGGCCACCGACGCCTTAGTGGCAGCCGGTTTGTGGGAACGGGTTAAGTCCAAACAGGTGACCGCCCAGAACATCGCGCAGGCCCTGCAGTTTACCCTGACGGCTACCAATTTCGGTTTTGTGAGCAAATCGGCCCTGTACGCTAAGGACGTGACCCCCTTCAATCAGGAAGGGAAATTCTGGTTTGAGGTCGATCCCAAACTCTACGACCCCATCGAACAGGGGTTTGTGGTCCTTAAGTCGGCCGAGTCTCTACCTGAAGGAAAGGCGTTTACGGCGTTCCTGGGTTCGGTCGAAGCCCACAAGGTCTTTGAGGCCTTCGGGTACGGGAAGCCCTAGGTGGGGAGTATGGACTGGGTTCCGTTCTGGGTGTCGTTCCAACTCGGGCTTTGGGTCACGGGGCTGTTGCTGGTCATCGCTTTTCCCCTGGCCTGGCTGTTCGCCTTTTCCAAGCGCGGTTGGGTGGTGTGGCTGGAGTCTTTTCTGTCGCTCCCCATGGTGCTGGCTCCCACGGTGATGGGGTTCTACCTTCTCTTGTTTCTGTCGCCCAACGGCCCGGTGGGTAAGTTCTTTTTGGATACTTTCGGCCTTCGGTTGGCGTTTTCGTTCCCCGGCATTGTGTTCGCGGGTTGCGTCTCCAGTTTGCCCTTTATGATCGCCGGCCTGAAAACCGGTCTGCTCGGGGTTCCTCCCTCCCTTCTCGAAGCTTCGTACACCCTGGGAAAGGGGAAGTGGGAAACCCTGTGGCGGGTGGTGCTGCCCAACATGAAGGCGGGTCTGGTTTCGGGTATGGTGCTGACCTTTGCCCACACCATCGGCGAGTTCGGTGTGGTGCTGATGATTGGCGGTAGCCTGCCTGGAGTGACCAAGGTGGTGTCCATCGCCATCTACGAAAAGGTCGAGAGTCTGGATTTTGCCACCGCCCACCTCTATGCTCTGGTGCTGATTCTGGTGGCTTACCCTGGAATGCTGCTGCTCAATCAGCTCCAGCGAAGGGAATCGAGGCGGTCGCAATGATCCACTTCTATCTGCAAAAGCGCTTTGTTGCCGGGCAAAGGGAATTCCACCTCGATGTGGAATATGCCGTCACCAAGGGCAGTGTGTTGGGGATATTGGGACCTTCAGGAAGCGGCAAGACCACCCTGCTGCGGTGCCTGGCCGGACTGGAACGACCAGATGGCGGTTTTATCCGTCAGGACGAGTCCTTTTGGTACGATGGCAGCCGGTCCTTGTTCGTCCCTCCTCAAAAGCGGCAGGTGGGTTTGGTCTTCCAAGATTATGCCCTCTTTCCCCATCTGACCGTGTTGGGCAATCTGCTTTATGCCAGCAATGATCGCCGCCGAGCCCTCGAACTCCTGGACCTAGTCCATCTGGCTGACCACGCCCACCATTTTCCCCGGGAGCTCTCCGGCGGGCAAAAGCAGCGCACCGCCCTGGCGCGGGCCTTGATCCGCAAGCCCGAACTTTTACTGCTGGATGAACCCCTTTCGGCGCTGGACGAAGAGCTTCGTGACTCCCTGGGCGAGGAAATCCATCGGGTGCAGGCGCAGACCGGGGTGACCACGGTGTTGGTCAGCCACTCCCGCAAAGAGATTGAACTGCTGTCTACCGAAGTGATGGAACTGCGCGAAGGAAGGTTGGATCCGGTGAGACATGACTTCTGAAACACGATACTGCCTTGTGCTTTCCGGCGGGGGGGCCAAGGGCGTCTACCACCTCGGGGTCTGGCGCGCGCTCCGCGAGCTGGGGATCGAGGTTGATGCGCTGGTGGGAACCTCGATCGGCGCGATTGTGGCGGCGTTTTTGGCCCAGGGGGCAGAAGACCTGCTCGAGAACATTGTCCGCACCATGACGCTGAAATCTATTTTGGACCTTCCCCCTGAACTGGTGGAAAACGGTGAGCTCAAATGGGAAGCCCTTTCGTTGCCCGTGGTCAAAGAGGTGGCGTTGGCGTTTCTGGAAAAACGCGGACTCGACACCAGTCCTATGCGGCGCATTCTCGAAGAGAACCTCAACGAAGACCTCGTGCGGCAGCGCGGAAAGGACCTGGGTTTCGTGACCGTCAACCTCAGCGATCTCACCCCGCGGGAGGTCTTTCTGCAAGACATCCCACCGGGAAAACTAGTCGACTACCTGATGGCCAGCGCGGCCTTCCCCGGGTTTGAGGCAGCGGTGATCGATGGCAAACGTTACGTGGACGGGGGGCTGCACGACAACATTCCCTACGATGTTGCCCGGGCCCGAGGGTACCGTCAAATCATTGTCTCGGACGCTTCCGGGGTTGGGCGAAACCGAAAGATGGAGCTGGAGGGAAGCCTGACCGCCTACATCCGCAGCTCGATCCGCATGGGCAGCGTTTTGGAGATGAACCGGCAGTTTCTTCAGGAGTTTCAGCTGCTGGGCTACCTCGATACCCTGCGGACCTTTGGAAAGCTCACGGGGTACTCCTACTTTGTCGAACCCGATCCCCAGGCCGAACGCGCCTTCACCCCGGGACAATACTCGTTGCCCGAACGGATGCGGCACGACCGAAACGGACTGCTGGTCAGCTTGGAGTGCGCCGCCCATCTTTTAGAGGTGCCCCGAATTC
>JFJP01038493.1_pt1 | contig 26912 bp, 23 predicted proteins | sample 431651 | NCBI WGS metagenome assembly JFJP01 (sample SAMN02602958, study PRJNA72255) | Microbial mat metagenome, whole genome shotgun sequencing project. | biome: fresh water; feature: sink hole; material: water; isolation source: purple microbial (photo- and chemosynthetic) mats found in...
TTCTATGAAGAAAAATGAAGCTTGAAGCTTGCAACTTGCAGCCAACATCATCATAGATAATAATACAGCCAACCAGCGTCTGGATCGTTTTTTACGTAAATATTTTCGTCCCTATCCTGATATCTCATTAGTGATGATCTTCAAAGCTATCAGAACCTGACAAATTAAAATAGTCAAAAGCGATAAGCTACAAGCTACAGAACAAGATGACTTGAAGCTTACGGCTTGAAGCTTACAGCCATCACCCAAAAAAGTCGATCAATCCTATTCTCTCAAACTCTGAGATACCATCATCTTCCACTCCTCTTTCCTTGATCTCCTCACCAATAAAAATCCTGTTCCAAAGAAGATCACCCCCCTTCTCAAGGGGGGACAGGGGGGATCAATAAGTTTGAAAGACTTTGAAAGCCGAATTATTTCCGAAGATGATACTCGATTAGTCATCAATAAACCAGCTGGGATATCTATTCATCCGTGAAACATAGCAGCAAGCAACAAGCAACAAGCAACAAGCAAAAATATGAAACCTACAGCTTGAAGCTTACAGCCTTTATCTTTGCACGACTTAATCAAACAATATTATTCTTCACGTGGATTTGCTTGATCGATGTTTCAACCAAACGTCGCTTATAGACTAGACAAAGATACTTCCTGACTGGTCATCGTAGCAAAGACTTATCCATGACTCCAACATCTCAACGAACAGATCCGTGAACACAAAGTAGATAAGATGTATTATGCTATCGTCGTGGGTACGTTTCCCAAACAACTCACTTGTAATAAATCACTCAAAAGAATCGTGGATAAACAATTTGGTAGAGGGAAAACTATCGTCTGTTCACCCTCAGACCCTGATGCCCAAGAAGCTCATACTATCGGGTATGTTGAAAAAACTCGATCTGACTCATTACTCTGACCTCTCAGTCTCGTGAAAGTAAAGATCACGACATGACGTATGCATCAGATTAGAGTACATTTTGCGGATGCTGGATATCCAATACTCGGTGACATCGTCTATGGATTACCGAGTTACAATCGTAAATTACAAAAAAACCACAACTTCCTCAGACAACTCCTCCATTGTCGATGTTATAGTTTCACTGATATGTCTGGTCAGAATATATCTTTTGAAGCTCCACTTTTTGATGATATGAAGAAACTTATCCATTAATATCTTCTCCTGCTTCGCAGGTTTTTTTTGAAATCAAAAAAAGTTCCTTTGGATAAACCAAAGGAACTTTTCATTCTTATACTTACGAAACAACGGAATCCGTTACTTCACCTTAGGATGAAGAATAGCAGCCTGTGCCGCACCCAATATTGCAATTGGAATACGGAATCCAGAACAACTAATTGACTTCATTCCCATTTTATGAAAAGCAATAATTGATGGTGGATTACCACCATGCTCACCACAGACACCACCTTCTACTTCTTCATCTTCTGACATAAGTTTACCGATGCTATCGTTCAGCATAGTATCTACAGTAGGATGAATTTCAACAAACGGATCTGCTTTCAAAATACCTAATTCCAAATAAGTTGGAATAAAAGAATTTGCATCTTCACGAGACATGAAAAGAACATCTGAAGTATAATCATTACTTCCAACGCTAAATATTTTACATTTAGCTTTCGCTACAGTTTCAGGTAATGTACGCCCAAAAGCGACATTTTCAAGCATTGCAGCAAAATGATAAGGAATAGTTACACCATGGTCTTGTTCATATTTAGCGATAATGGTTTCCACTTGATGGCGATGCCATACAATTTCACGAGCATCAAAAGCATTAGGTATCATAATACCTAAATTAGGATTTAATCCCTTTTCAATGCAACGATGTACTGCTTGAGCAGAAGCTGTGATCTGCATAACAAGAATTTCTGGATAGACAATCGTAATACGACATCCGCGCATTGCAGAATTTGAGTTAACCGGCATTAAAGATTTAACACGAGCTTGAACTTCATCTACAGACACACCAAGTTCCTCAGCCAATTTAGCCATCATTGAAAGAGTTTTCTCATCATGATGCTCTGGAAAGAATTCATGAATTGGACTATCAACTGTACGCATAAGTACAGGCATTCCATCCATTTCTTCCAAAGTTTCTGCTAAATTTTTTGTTTGATATTCAAGCATCTCATTCAAGTATAATATACGCATTTTTTTATCACCACACAACCATGCTTTACGGTAGCTTGAAATTGAAGCATCATCAGCAATAGTATGTTCAGTACGATAGAGACCTATACCCTCAGCACCAAAAGCAAGAGCAATTGAAGCTTCTGAAGCATTGTCTGCGTTAGCTTTTACCTGAAGAGTTTTTCTTTCTTTTGCCCATTCCATAATGATAGCAAAGTTTTGATATGTAGTAGATTCTTCCGGCTTCATAGTTTTTGTCACCAATACTTGTTGAATTTCACTTGGCATTGTTTTAATTTTACCAAGAAAGATTTCACCACTAGTACCGTCAACAGAAATCCAATCACCTTCTTTAATAACTATAGTACCTATTGTTGCAGTACGATTTTTATAATCAATACGCAAAGTTTCAATACCAGCAGCAGCAATTAATCCTTTACCACGAGCAACAACCAAAGCATGACAGGTGGCACCACCTTTACCAGATACAACTGCTTCAGCAGCGACCATCCCCTTGAAATCATCGGGATTTGTATCATGACGTAAGAGCACTACACTGTTACCTTGTTTTTTTTGCTCTACAGCATCATCAGAAAAGAAAACTACTTGACCAGTTGCAGCACCAGGACTACCGTTCAGTGCTTTCACAACAAAACGTTTTTCTGCTTTCGCTTTTTTCTTTTCTTCAGTATCAAAAATTGGTTTCAATACTTGGTTAAGATGGTCTTCTGCATTGATACGCAAAAGAGCTTCTTCAATAGTAATTTTACCTTCACGCACGAGATCAATTGCAATTTGCATTGCAGCAAATCCAGTACGTTTACCAACACGGCACTGTAACCACCATAAGATGGTTTGTTGTACGGTAAACTCAACGTCCATCATATCGCTATAATGATCTTCAAGTTTTTTACCAGTAGTCAATAATTCCTCATACACCTCCGGCATTTCATTTTTTAGTTGCTGAATTGGTATTGGAGTACGAGTACCGGCAACCACATCTTCACCTTGTGCATTCGTCAGATATTCACCAAAGAAGATATTTTCTCCTGTGTTAGAGTTACGAGTAAATCCAACACCGGTCATTGAAGTATCTCCCATATTTCCGAAGACCATGGCTTGAACGTTTACAGCAGTACCAATATTATGAGGTATACTCTCCATAGTACGATACAGAATTGCACGCTCGCCATTCCATGAACGATATACTGCTTCAATACAATTGAAAAGCTGAGCATAAGGATCTTGTGGAAAGTCTTCACCAGTAAATCTACGGAAACAGGTTTTATACAATGATACCAATTCTTGGAGATTTTCTACACTCAATTGTGTATCATCAGTGATACAAAGCGTTTGTTTTATTTCTTCCAAGATTGCTTCAAAAGGTGAACCTTCTTCAGTTTTCATTTCATGTACAACATTTCCGTACATTTGAATAAGCCGACGATAACAGTCCCATGCAAAACGTGCATTGTTAGTACGAGCAGCAACTGTTTCTACAATTGCATCATTCATACCAACATTGAGGATAGTATCCATCATACCAGGCATTGAGAATTTTGCACCACTACGTACAGAAACAAGCAAAGGGTTTTCGATGTCACCAAATTTTAAATCCATGTCGGACTCAACAACGGTAAAACATCCAAGAAACTCTTCACGAAGTTCAGGTGTAATTGTCCTACCTGCTTCATAATACATGTTACATGTTTCTGTAGCAAGTGTGACTGCAGGTGGTACACGAAGTTGTAAAGAAAGCATTTCTTGTAAGTTAGCTCCTTTACCACCAAGGGTATCTTTCATTTCTTTGTTGCCTTCAATATTAGAAGGAGTTGCAAGATAAACTAATTTTTTCATAATGTTTAAATTTTTGTTTTATTCGCCAGTCAAGCTTTTTTAATGACTTTTGAACGGGTTAGTAATTTAATTTAATTTTTTTGTCTTTTTTATATCCCGACGAATAAGACGATACCGGGTTTAGATGTTTTACATTAGTTTTTGTTTTAGATAATTTTTCTAATGCTTACTATTGTGCCAATTCTCCTAGTAGCGAGAGATGTTTACTTGCATATCTATACTTTCATATAATTTGGCTATGCAAAAATTACTTTTTCATTTTTTTCATTGTTGTTGTTTTTTAGTGTTAATGATCTTTTTTATCATACTGGATCTATTTGATACCAATACTTTACATGATTTCGCGAAGAAATCATTTAGACTATAACTATTTATACTACAAAGTAAATACAATTTATAGTTAAATTAATATTAAAGTGTTTTTAAATCAATATTTATACTTTTTTTACCATTAAATATTATATAAAAATTTATAAAAAACAAAAATTATGAAATTATTCCATGTTCTCTATTCCATCTCGCTTGGATACCATTAGGATCATTTTGAGCATAATTAAAAGCATTAGCTCACACAGCTTCTGGGTGTAGTCCGTTTGTCGCAAATTTTTCTGGTACTGAATTTCCTGCTCTCTTTGTTGGATCATAATTATTAGCTGCTATATTCATAGAATTCGTAGAGAATATTGTATTTCTTAACGAAGCAAGTTGATCTTGTACTTCATTGAATACTATTTTTTTTTTCTGGATCATAATTATTATATTTGTTTTCTTGATCTTGCATCTCTGCAAAATATTCTTGTTTACTACGGAGAAATGCATCAGCAATCGTTTCTTTATGTTTGTTATATTCATGTGTTTCTAGATTTCAGTCTTTATCTTCATCTGCTATTTTTAATACTGCACCACGATTTTTATCATCATCAATAGTCGCCGCCTCACTATCTATAGGACGAAACAATCTTTTTTCTCAACCTGTATTTAAAGTATCATTTATTTTTTTATTTTCTTTGAGCAGTTGGTCTCATTGTAAGAGCTATTTATCTACTCCTTGTTCTATTTCCTTTTTTTTATCTGGAGAAAATTTACTAACAAATCATTCATTTTTGTTGATATTTTCTGTGCACTTCATATTACAAATTATATTTTTAGACTTTCTCTTGCAAGAAACACACCCAATAACTATATTTTCTTATTATTATAGTCAGAAAAAATATTTTTGCAAATTTTTTAGGAGATTTTTAGTTATTATGTTAGAAATCCAAGATCATTACTTTCATCTCGCCAAGAAAGACGGTTATGTAGCTCGTAGCGCATACAAACTGCAAGAAATAGACGAAAAATTTAAACTTTTCTGATTTAATTCCCGTAGGGAATCGAAACCTATAGTTGTGATTGATATCGGATGTGCTCCAGGTTCTTGGTTACAATATACAAGTAGAAAACTACAGGAAATAAGCAGGAGAAAAACAGGAAAGAAAAAAGAGGAAAACAATAATGAAACGGAAGAAAAACAGGAAGCAGTTTACAACCACTTTACAACCGATTTACAACCCGTTTCATCCCCTTTGATCATCTGATTTGATCTTAAAAAAGTAGAACTCAATCTTCCTTTTACACAGACTTTTGTCCAAGACATCACCGAACAAGAGAAAGTTATGGAAATCATCAATGAACAATTAGCAATTAGCAATAACAACTTAACACTTAACACTTATAACTCAAAACCTATAGATATAATAATATCAGATATGGCTCCAGACACAGTAGGAAATCCAGGTGCTGATGCATTGAGATCATGTTCACTCATCATGGAGACGATGCGAATGTACGAGACATTACTGAAGAAAGATGGAAAATTTGCGATCAAAGTATTTATGTGACCTTGATTTGAAGAATTGGTTCAGTATTGTCGCGACAGACGATGAGCTGCTCATATCAAAGTCTTTAAACCCAAAGCCTGTCGTAAAGAAAGTAAAGAAACGTATATTGTGAAAGTATAAGAAGTAATAAAAGTAACAGAAGTAAAAGAAAATCTCTTGAAATGTAATATAATATCGTTATATATTTTGTATTACTTTTATATGTACCACACAAATATGCAAACATCAGTATTTACGACGAGATTAGATACAAATATAGTATGATTGATCAAACAATCTGCATCTCATGAAAACATTACTCAAAGAGAATTTGTCGAAGAAGCTATACGTTATTTTACTCTTGCAAAAAAGAGAAAAACAATAGAACAATCATTTCAACACATAGGACTGGATCAAGAAAATATGAGCCTTGCGGATACTGGATTTGAGGAACTTTTATCATATTATTAGAGCGAACTCATGTATCTTCAATGAGAGATTTATATAGCCAATCTCAATCCTACGCTATGAAGCGAGCAATCAGGCATGAGACCTATAGTCATTATTTCTGGCAATGCTTTCAATACCAATAAGAGTCTTGTGATGGTCTGTCCTATCACCAGTAAGATAAAAAAATATTACGGAGATATCATTCTGAAACCAGATGAGAAAAACTGACTAACTCATGAAAGCGAAGTATTATGATTTCAAATCAGAACTATTACTACAGAGAGACTGAGTCAAAAAATAGGATGTATATCTCTCGATGAAATCAAGACTATTATCAAATGAATTTGAGAATTGCTCGTATTATAAGCAAAGAAACGTATATTGTGAAGGTATAATATTCTCTTGCATTACATAATAATTATATTATAATTACTTTATAATTATCAGATTAGTAATATGATAGATTTTAATGTCGAATATGCTCTCTTTAAGCGAAATACAGATAAAAACATACTTCTTCAGGAGACGAGAAATATATCATTTGAAGAGATAGAACTTGCGATCAGAAGTGGTTTACTTATGGATATCATTCAACATCCTGCACTCAGTCATCAATACATCTTTATTGTACTGCATGGCGAGATTATCTACAAGATACCATTTGTCATAGAATCTCCTCATACATATTTTCTCAAAACTATCTATCCACATTCTGTTAGCAAAAAAATTTATCTCTCTTTATAATATATCATGGATAATTTACATCCCCGACTACAAGCGCAACGACCATTTCTTCGTCCTGAATATCAGAAGATGATTTTGTTAGATAAACATTTACAAGATTATATTATAGCTAACAAACTTGATCACGAAGAGATAGAAATCGAATTATGACTACAAACTCTGAAAACTCACTCTGTATTTCAACCTGAATCATATCAGGAAAGTGTCGCCTCTTATCAACAATCCAAAGAAAAATCATCACAAATTACTATGAAAATACAAAAACCTCTCCTCTCATCTATCAAATCTCTTGCAAGTAAAAAAGGTATACCTTACCAAACTTTTATGCAATCGATCCTCCACCAATATGCTACTGGTCAACTTGTAGCAAAAGACTAGTTTCGCAGATTCAAAGTTTATTGTAAAGAAAACAAAGAGACGTATATTGTAAAGATTTAATTATTTATATACATCATGCAACAATTTATTGATCAATATATCACTCTCACAAAAAACAAACAGGAACGACAAAAAAATATTTCTTGATTAAATTTTTGAAATCCACAACATCGATTACAAGGTCTTATAAATGAAATACAAGAAGTATCTGATGAGCTTAAGCTGAACAATCAAGTCTATCTTCAAGATGAATTATGAGATATATTTTGGAATTATATGAATTTTCTTACACTATTAGAATCTCAATGATATATCTCTGATATCAATACCGTATTACAACAATCTTTTGAAAAATTTAGTGAAAGAACAAATGCAGTATTGGATAAAAAAGACAAACTATCTTCTGATCTAGCTCGAGATAAAGTAAAGAAAGAACAAAAACAAAGATTACAAAATGAACATAATAATATTTATCAATAATTTATAACTTTTATGAAACTCTCTAACCTTTTCACAAAAACATCCAAACAAACTATAGCTGATGAACCATCGATCAATGCTCAATATCTTATGAGATGAGGATTTGTCCATAGAGAGATGGCAGGAGTGTATACTTTTCTTCCTCTCGGTCTTCGTGTACTCAATAAAATAGAAACTATCATTCGTCGCCATATCGACCAGATAGGGAATGAAATTCTTATGCCTGCACTGTCACCCAAAGAGAATCGAGTAAAATCTGGAAGATGGGATACGATCGATGTACTCATGAAGACAACAGGTGCAAACGAAGTATCCAAGAATAAGTCGAGCAACGAATATGCACTCTGTCCTACTCATGAAGATGTGGTCACACCATTGCTCAAAGATTTTGTACAAAGCCATAAAGATCTCCCAAGAGCTGTGTATCAAATACAAACCAAATATCGTAATGAAGCAAGAGCAAAATCCTGACTCCTTCGTGGTCGTGAATTTCGTATGAAAGATCTCTATAGTTTTCACGCTACGACTGACGATCTCTATAGCTACTATGAACATGCAAAGATCGTGTATAAAAATATTTTTGATGATCTCGGGATTGGAACTGATACATTCATCACCGTAGCATCTGGGGGTGATTTTACAAGCGATTTTTCTCATGAATTTCAGACACTGTGTGATGTAGGAGAAGATGAAATTTATCTCGATAGAGCAAACAATATCGCATACAATAAAGAAGTAGTCAACGAAGAAAACGAAAAGAAATTTGGAATCAAATTTAGTGATCTTGAACTCGTATCAGCTTGTGAAGTAGGAAATATATTTCCATTACATACCAAATTTAGTGAAGCATTTGAACTCACCTATACGGATAAGGATAACAGTAAAAAGACTGCTATCATGGGATGTTATGGTATCGGACCAAGTCGTATCATGGGAGTAGTAGTAGAAAAATGTCATGATGAGAAAGGAATACTCTGGCCAAAACAAATTGCGCCTTTTCAGACTCTCATCATCTGTGCAGGAGAAGCCTATCTTGAACAAGCGACTGCAGAGTACGAAACTCGTAAAGCTAATGGCGAAGATATAGCACTTGATGATCGTGATAGTGGTTTCTGAGCAAAAATGTCTGATCGAGAATTGCGAGGTATCCCAGAAGCTATTATTATTGGTAAAAATGGTACTGAAACTAAATCAAGATCATAAAAATATTTTATCACCTCCACACTACAATGAAAAAACATAATATTGCTTTTGTATTATGATGCATAGTATTCTGATCAATCACTTTTGCACAGGAAAGCAAACAAACTCCTCAAACTCCAATCCCAGCATCTCTCTCTCAAAACTGTCTCCTCACTCAGTCAGGAGGGATTGATTTTTGTCCAGCATATCGAGATCAGATACGTGATATGAATCTCAAACTTTCACAACAACGATCACAATCTGAATCCGAATGAATCATTACACTCTTAGATACTATAAGAGCTAAACTCAAAAATCTCAATAGTCAGAGTAATGTTCTACTGATGAATGCATTGAGTGGATATCCACTTTTTAGTGCTGAATATGAAAAATATATCACAACTCTCTTCTCTGTGTATATCAAAGAAAATTCTGATAGTAGAGACGTCGTAGGATGATTTTTCAAAACTACTTACTTTGATCAAGATCAATGAGGATTATGAATATCTGCAGTCAAAGTATATAAATGAACGCCACGTCAATATGATACTAGTCTCCTATTACAAGTAAGTATTAGAAATTATACACCGAACCCTCTCGCAAATATCGAAGATCTCTATTGTTTCGCTACTATCAATAATCAAGATTATATCTATCCTATGGGTATCACTACATCATTTAAAGAAAATACTATCACCAATCTCATAGTAGAACTTAAAACCAATACGACTCCTCTTCTTGAACAGCTTTGAGAAAAAGATATTGCTTGTACACTCGTCTATTCACAAGTAGGACAGACAAAATATACCAACCGAGGTAAATTTTCATTTCTCATGAAACAAGAATAATGAAACGAATAGTAGTAGAAAATCTTCGTAGTGCCTATAATGTCTGAAATATCATCCGTACTGCTGATGCATTCTCGCGATGAGTAATATTTGTATGATATACCGCGAGACCAGATCATAAAGAAGTCAAAAAAACTGCACTCGGAGCAGAAGTCAGTGTTCCACAGATGGAATTTGAAGAACTCAACGATGCACTCTATTATATGAATACCCATGGACTCGTGATCGCAGCAGAATTAACTGAAAAAAGCATCTCTCTGACAGACATTCACACTAAGATCACAACATTAGATAAGTCAGATGGAGACCTTTTTATAATAGTAGGAAATGAAGTCACTGGAGTAGAGTGAATTACATTAAAAAAATCTGACATCATCGCTCATATCCCTATGCTTGGTATCAAAGAATCTCTCAACGTAGGTCAAGCTGCAGCGATTATGATGTGGGAGTTATCGTAAGTTTTTATAGATTCTCTTTATTATTGATATTACAATAAGAGATAAACAACTCTATCATTACTATGATATTTTCTAACTTTCAAATTTTTTTTGCAATATAGGATCTATATGAGCTATCCTACCTACTGTTGATGTTCTATCACTAAGATTATAATAAATTTCAGTCCTACTCAGATTAGGTATTTTATTGTTTGGTAAATGGTTATCAATTTCTACTGCTGATTTTCACAATACTAGAGATAGCACATTTCTAATTAAACCTGTAGAAGTAATTATCCATACTGTTTTATAATTTGGATATTGAGAAAAAACTTTTTTTAATCCATATTCTGTACGTAATTTAAGTTCATGATTTGACTCAAATCATCATGGGATATCAATTTTTCTATCCATCCATGAGCTAAAATCTTTATCATTTTTATATTCTGGATACATTCATTGTAGCATTGCTATCATTTCTTGTTTCGCTCTTCAACCAAAGATTCAAAATTCTCTTTCATTAAAAGCAGAACTTTCAATCACAGTCAATCATGGATGCACATCTTGTAAATTTTCTACTAATCTTATTGATCTTAATTGAGGTCCAGTAATCACTAATGGATTGTGTTGAACAAGTTCATCACGATGATGTTCTGCAAAAATTTTCGCCGTCTTTTTTCAATCGTCAGCAAGGTCTACATGAGGAGATCATGCAATGATATGACTTTCATTTGCAGAACTTTTTGAGTGTCTAATATAGACTATTTCAACCATATTTTTAACCATATAGTAATTTATAGAAACAATTCTCCAAATACAAGTATATACTCTATTATAGTGATAACTTTTTGTTTACAATAGTTCGTTCTTTCTGAAAAACCTGATGTAATACAGTAGTATAACTCTCACGACTCTGTTTAGTACTACCAATTTGTCAGGCAGTTACTGTTTTTTTATTTAAAAATACAAAAAATTTATAATATTTCTGACGCGTTCATTGTTGTGGTAAGATCTGTGATTGTAGGTATTCGAGAAGTGGACGTTTGAGTGCGTGTCTTCGTGAAGCCTTTTTGACAGTATCGGCTGCGATGTAGATGGAAGCTTGATGATATTGTTTATTGGGATATTGTGGTATTCGTAAAACACCAAAATGTTGTGTCCAGATCACATTTCTTTGTTTTTGGATATAACGTACATCCTTGGTAGTGAGACGGTGAGCTTGTGAAAACATAAATTTTTTCAATAACTAAACTATCCTACTCTCTTCCTCGTCCAGCTTATCTATCGTATGTTCTCCTATCTTTGTACGAACCAGATCGAGTACTTCTCATCAGATCGATGACCATATTCTTCTGATATGTCTTTTTTTACCTTCATTGAGTGTAATACGCAGGACAAATATCTTTCCTTTCGTGTCAGGTTCCATGATCTTTAATGCTCTCAATTGTTTGTCCAACTGAGTCACCACTTCCATCGATACGACTCTCAATAAGTCAGCATTTCTGTTTTCTTTTTTTGCTAATTTTCCGTCCTCGTCTACCAACAATCCTTTGATAAAGAGTTTTTGTACCAATGCAATAAAATCTGCCTGACTATCATGTTGAAATCTCGTATCTTTGGTGCCTTCCATCAATCTCTTCACAAAATCTTGATCTCTCACTTTGACCGTGACGATATATTCTTTATTGATCTTGTGTTTTGGATGTTCGTACTGATGTACTACTTTGGGATCATTGGTCAGCATGACTAATCCTCTACTATCTTTGTCTAATCTCCCGATATAATAATAGTTTTTGTACTGTTCACCAAGCAGACGATAGATGGTTTTATTGTGAGGATCAGATTTTGAACAAACATATCCCACTGATTTGTGAAACAAGACCGTCTCGGTTTTTTGATCTACCTCAGTGATGACATCATCGATAGTTTTGTCCATGATTTTTGCATAGAGATGTTGTCCATATTTGAGTTCGGTAGCATATCATTCTACAGGTTTCTCATCGAGAAATACTCTCTGCTCTTTGATAGCTTCGGTGATCGTCCTTCTTGCGATTCCGTAATTTTGTTGAATATAGGTTAGTAATTTCATAAATTTTATAAATAATAAAGTAGACTATCCATGGTGTATATACCGCCGTCTGATGTATTCGTAATCTTGCCTGTCGCATCTAGATACATCACCGTATTCATTTCTTTAGTTTGGTAAAGTTCACGAGCTTGTTTATAATCTAATTTTAAGATCATCACATCCGATGGAATACGACCCAATGATGTATTGATCTCTTGATCGAGTCTGACCGTATTGTCATCACTCTTATCATAGACAACAATCACCACTTTCTGTCAGGCCATCTTTGCTTGTGCAAGAAGATCAAGACTAAAATCTTTATATAGTCATCTCTTACCATCAGTCTCATCAGAACTAGAGTCTAAAAGCAATTCATCTGACTGAATATCAGATACAGTGAGCCCAGACGATATTGGTTTGGTTGTGATGGCAGATTCATCAGCTTGTTGAATAAATTGATCTACTTTTGATGATGTGCCACATCCAGACAACACTATCATACAACTCAGACAAAATGCAATACGCATTACCATTTTACAGTCACAACAATATAAAGCAATACGTCCACTATACTAATATTCACTCAAATTGCAAAAGAAAAAATCCCGACAGACAGTCAGGAAACTATTCTTTTACAATCATTCTTTGAGATATTCTTTGATAGAGGTAATCACAGCTGATAAATGTGCTATATCATCATTGAGTGTATTAATCATAGATTGATTTTTTTGTAGCAAATCTCTATCTAATATACTATGAGCAAGGAGTTCTGTCGTATGTTTACCTAATATCATCACGTCATTGTGTAACATATCTCTATAATGCATGACCAAGTCTTTTTTAAGTTGGAGATCTTGTTTAGTATATGGATGATCATGATGATATTTTTTAAAGATGTGTTTAAATGTTTGTTTAAAATTATACTCATATTCATCATGTTTATATTCTTCTTGTACGACTCATACAGATGTTTCTATAAGTTGTATGATATCTTGTATGTGCAAAAGAAGTTCTTGTTTGGATAAGAGATTATAATCTTTATATAAAAGATCTCTCAAATCATCATGCTGTGTCATAGAGAATATAAGTTATAGAGTAAAATATATCTACAAGGTATGAAAAATATCATATCTACTTCTTATGGAGATTGCAATACCAAATAATCAAATAAGTCAAGTCTATTTAAAAAAATAGTTTTCCAATCTCAGAGCAAATCACTATAGTAATTGCTAATTGCTAATTGCTAATTTAAAATTCAACATTTATAATTTAACATTTCTTAATGTTTACACCACAATCTTCTAAACCAGACTTTGCTGACATCTTCGAGTCGGTACATAGTTATCGGTCAGATAATTATATTTTTCAAGCTTCTGTGGATAAAAATCCTAGTGACAATCAGTTTCGTTTTTATGATGGACCTCCATTTGTGACAGGACTTCCTCATTATGGACACCTAGCAAGTTCAGTAGCCAAGGATGTAATACCGAGATTTCAGACCATGAAAGGTAAGAAAGTAGAACGTGTCCGAGGACGAGATTGTCATGGCATCCCTGTCGAACAGAAAGTACAAACAAAACTCTGACTGAATTCAAATCTTGATATCGAAAAAGTTGGTCTGGAGACATTTATCAACGGTTGTTATGATTATACTCGTGGGGTATCCAGCGAATGGAAACGATATATTGACCAATTTGCTCGTTGGGTAGATTTTGATCATAGTTATAAGACCATGGACAACGATTATATGGAATCCGTACGACGAGTATTCAAGACCTTATGGGACAAGTGACTCATCTACAAAGGGAAACGTGTCTCGATGTATTCGACGAAATTAGAAACTCCGATTTCAAACTTTGAAGTAGCGATGGATGATACTTACGAGGATGTCAATGATCCTGCTATCACGGTGATATTCAACCTCACCCCAACCCCTCTCCTGTCAGAGAGGGGCTTAGATCATCTTTCGGATGCATCATTACTTGTACGAACGACTACTCCTTGGACAATACCAGTGAATATCGCAGCTGGAGTACATAAGGAGATAGAATATTGTAAAGTAAAGGTCACAAGCAATAAGTTGCAAGCTACAAATACTTGAAACTTGTCGCCTGATACTTGAAGCCAATATTATATCGTAGCAAAAAATCGTGTAGAAGCTGTCTTTGCAAACAAAGACTACGAGATCGTAGATGCTTTCTTGTGAGAGAAACTTGTAGGACTTTCTTATAAGCCACCATACAACTATCTCTATGGTAAGACGAACAATGACAAAGATCATAAGATTTATCATGCTGATTTTGTATCGGATACTGATGGTACAGGAATCGTCCACGAAGCTCCAGAATTCTGAGAAGTAGATTTTCAATTAGCAAAACAAGAAGGTCTGACAGTTACGGAAGCTATGGATAGTAGTGGACATATGTCATACCTCACCCCAACCCCTCTCCTCTCAGAGAGGGACTCTCATCCATTTGAAAACTCTCGCGATAGCGATGGTCATCCTTCTCTGTCAGGAGAAGGAACGAGGATGAGGTTTATGGGGTGAGGTCTGAGTTGAAAGATATTCTACCGCGACGCCAATCCTATCATCATCCAAGAACTCCACGATATGGGAAAATTATTTCACAAAGCATCTATCACTCACCGTGTAGCATTTTGTCCAAGATCTGGCACTCCTCTCGTCTACAAAGCACAAGATAGCTGGTTTATCGATATCAATGGACCACAAGAGATTTTTGGTGGAAAATCATTGAAACAAAAATGTATCGAGGCGAATGAAGGTATCAACCGATATCCAGAACATAATAAACATGGGCGTTTCTTAAAATCATTAGAAACCGCTCCTGATCGATGTATTTCGAGAACAAGATATTGGGGGACACCGATGCCTATTTATAAAGCAGTTAAAAAAGCTACAAGCGAAAAGTTACAAGCTACAGATACTTGAAACTTGGAGCTTGAAGCCTGAAGCCTATCCTGAAACGATCTCATCGTCATCTGATCTCGTGAAGAGTTATTTGAGTTATCAAAAAATGGAAGTAACAACATAGAAAAGAGAGAAATCGATGGTAAAATAATCTACCGAAATACGACTCGCAACGCAGAACTTGACCTACATCGTCCATTTATCGATGATGTATGGTTTGAAAAAAATGGTATCAGATATGAGAGGATCTCTGAAGTACTCGACTGTTGGATGGAAAGTGCATCGATGCCCTACGCACAAGTACACTATCCGTTTGAAAATAAAGAGAAGTTTGATAATTCATTTCCTGCTGATTATGTGGTAGAATACACCGGACAGATCAGAGCATGGTTTTATGTTATGCACGTGTTGTGAGTGGCATTATTTGATAAACCAGCATTTAAAAACGTCATCTGTCATGGAGTGATCGCTGGAAACGACGGACGCAAGATGTCTAAATCATTGGGTAATTTCCCTGATCCAAAACCAACTTTTGCACAATATGGTGGAGATGCTGTACGTATGTCGATCCTCACTACTCCATTATTTAATGGATGAGACATGGCTTTCTCTGAAGATCTGATACTAGAAGCACTCAAACAAAACATACTACCGTTATGGAATGCATTCTCATTTTTTGTAACGTATGCAAATATAGATGGATGGTCTCCAAACGCCAGTCATCCTGACTGAAAGGAAGGAACCAGTCAATGAAAAAAACCTTATTCTACTATCCTGGATTCTTCGCTACGCTCAGAATGACAAGCCAGTAGTGAAAACCGTCTCGATACTTGGATATTGTGAGAATTAGCGATCGTAACGAACACTATTGATACCGATCTCTCAGGGTATGATATTACTCACGCCTCTCGTCAGATAGCATCATTTTTGGAAAATCTTACCAACTGGTATATTCGTAGATCAAGAAGAAGATTTTGGAAATCAGATAGCGACGAAGACAAACAAAGTGCTTATCAGACACTGTATACAGTTTTGACTCAATTTTGTGTGATAGCTGCTCCATTTATGCCGATCGTGACAGAATATATTTGGAGAACTTTAACCAATAGAACGTCATTCTGAGATGCAACCGAAGAATCCAGTCAATTACAACAATCATTAAACTCAGTCCATCTTCAAGACTATCCAAATGACTGAGGACATATTATCGATACGTCCCTACAAACTGACATGAATCTTACACAAACTATCGTCCGTATGTGATTGGCATCAAGAAGTAAAAAAAATATCAGAGTCAGACAACCTCTCAGTACGCTAATACTTGGTGTATATCTCGATCAATACTATCTCGACATCATCGCAGAAGAACTCAATATCAAGCAAGTTATTTGTGATCTATCACTCAACAATCATGTCACGAAGATCTGCAAACCTGATGGTAAAATCATAGGACAGTTATTTTGATGAGCGACCAAAGAAATATTTGCTCTCGCAAAATCAGGAGAATTTGTAGAAGCAGAAGACGGTAGCATCGCTGTAGGTGAATGGTTACTTCCAGCTGGAAGTTATGAGATATCATATATCAGAAATCACAATGATGAGGATTCTACTCAAGACGGAACGAGCATTGAAGTAGATAACGGTATCGTCATGAAGATAGATCGGACTATCACACCAACACTCGAGAGAGAATGATATGCTCGTGATCTCATCAGAGCTATCCAAGACGCGCGTAAAGAAGCTGATTATGATATTGCAGATCGTATATCACTCAAACTTGAAGGAGGATCATTTGCCGAAGAGATTATCAATCATCACGGAGCGACTATCCAAGAAGAAACTTTGAGTACTATCAGTTATCATCTTGACCCAATACTATCGCGCTTTCACTCAAAAAATAAGATATTAAAAAAATCTCAAAGTGATGGTCTTTGAGATTTTTTTCATGTATAAATCTTTTATTTCTTACGACCTTGTGCCTGTTCTCGTTGTTGTATAAAAGAAAATTGTTCAAATTCTTGAAGTTCATCTGATGAAAGAGTCTCTTTATAATCATCAATGATTGCTGTAGTATCTATCTCAAAGGCATGTTTTACACTATTCTGAGTATCTTTCATAATATTTTCTTGCTGGGGACTTTTATCAATTTCATTGAGTATAAAATAATTTACTCCTGCTGAAAATCATCATATAATTCCCAAAATAGTAAAAACCTCTATCAGCTGATTTTTAATTCATCAATATTTTTGTAATGCATCTTTACTCACTCACATCTCCTCTGTATCTTGAGATTGTAAGATTTTTTCTTGAGATTGAAAATCACGTTCAAGTTGAGGAAATTGGAGGGTTTGTGATTTTTTTTCTTGTTGTTCTGCGTCTATCATAGAGTCAAATAGTGGATTAAGTCAGAGAGATCATTTTACCATTATAGCTTTATTTACAGAATAAATATAATAGAAAATATACTAATCCTACTATGTCAATGCAAGAGATTTTTCAATAAAAAAAACTTGTATTATAGTCAGGAAATAAGTAATTTTTAATAACTAATTTTTAATTATTAATTACTATCATCATGTCTATACTACAAGAATTTAAAAACTTTGCTATGAAAGGAAATGTCATCGATCTGGCAGTAGGAGTGGTGATTTGATGAGCTTTTGGTAAGATTGTATCATCGTTAGTCGAATTTATCATTACTCCATTTGTAGGTATATTGATGATGGGAGCAAATTTCGCATCGCTATCGTTTGGTCTCGGTGAAGCACAAATCAAATATGGTATGTTTATACAAGCTATCCTTGATTTTGCTATCGTTGCATTTGTATTGTTTATGGTAGTCAAAGGCATCAACACAGCCAAAAACAAAGTATCTAAAAAAGAAAAGAAAATCGAAGAAGCTGTAGTAGCTTCTCTTACAAAAGAACAAGAACTTCTGACGGAAATCAGAGATCTTCTCAAAAAAACTCAATAATATTATAATTTTTCTATAAACCACGATAGTGTTTGTTTCATCATCTCTTTATCTATTCCTACTGACGAAGATAGTGAAGGAGTATGTTCTCACACTTCTGACAATATTTTTTGCATAATATCAGGAGTGATCATAATAGTATCATCATATGCTGTGATAGTTACTGGTTGTCCTTGAGAGATAAGCATTTGTTTAAATTCTTTGACTGTCATAGATGGTCAGAGATCACTTCCTCTTGGAGTCACAACAGACACAGTACCAGTTCATAGTGACCCTGTCAGAGAAATTATTTTTTGTATAGTATCTCAAAATATTGTGTGTAAAAATAGTATATATTCACTTCTCTTGAGTGGAGTACTCATCGATACTACTGGCAAATCACCTATCTGATGATGTTGTTGCAATGCATAGAAAAAAGTAAGAAATTGATCTCTCAATACTGGTTTGGAAGACGCGTATTCCATCTTCACATCAAATCACGCACGTTGTGCAATCACTCTCATCATCTCATGGGTCAATATATCATTTGGATATACTTTTTGAGCAGCAGACACCGTGATCAAACAATGTTGCAATCACCATTGGATATGAGGTGCAATCTTTGGATCAGTATTATCTATAGGGAGTGAATATTCACAATTTTTATCTGCTAATGTTTTTTTGAGTTGTTCAAAAGACATATATTCTGACACAGGTGGGGATACTGGTTGGACTGATCATGATATCAGAGTAGTTCAGGTTTGGAGTGAAGAAATTACTGTACTATCTTTTTTTCATCACAGATAATTATCTATCAATTGTTTTTGGTCAGTAATCAACGATGTAATATCATCAAAAATAGTACGAGATCACTGAACCGATGGGGTTGTATCTGATGCAACGCTGTGAATCTCTTGAGATCATATCTCATTGTTGTGTAAAATTCACGCATAGGTATCAGTATGATTATTGATAGACTGTCGAATGATCGTCATGATCACTGCACACATGATACTTATTACCAATGCACTCGATCAATTGTTTGTTTTGTTTTTGTTTTTTGTTGTTATCATGATGTCACCACACATCGTTAGTATATAAAAAGGATACAACATACATTAAGACTAATAACTAGTATTATACACGTTTTTCCTATTTTTCATAATTCATTATAACTATTTTTATCTATTTGTCAATACTTTGTGATTATATTGATATACATCGGTTATCAGCACAAGCAAATTTTGTCTTTCAATACTCTACCGACATCACTATGGTCAGGTAGTATTCTATTTTTAATTTATATATCTCATACTACTATGGAAAAGAAACAGTTTGTTGCACTTCTCTACGTCTTTGGTATCGTACCGATGATGTATGCAGTGAGTACTCATTTTTTATCATGATTGTGACGAGTCGGTTTTGGTTGACTCAATATCCTTACTCTAATCATATTTGCTATAGTCTTTACTCCAAATACTACTCCAGTCACCAATAAAAAGAAAAAAACAGGTATCATGATTTTGTTGTGACTTATAATAGCTGTTATAGTTATCGGTGGTTTAGTAAGATTTTCAGGTCAAGCATCTCTTCGACTCTATAGTAATGTATTGGCTCCTTCGTCATCTACAGGAGAAGTGGTCGAGATTTCTCCTCAGGAGACACTCACATGATCTACTGGCGAGATTGTAGCTATCGATTTATTTACCGGTGATATAGATATCGCTAGCCTCAATAGTGGAAGCGAAGTAGCTCAACCTGATTATATCAAACCTACGATAAGTTCAGGAACCACATCAGTAGATACTTTCCAAAAACCCGATACGAATCCAATCACGACACAAGAAAGCACTATCACGACAGTATTACCAAACAAAGGCACACTCAGCTATTCACAAGTGATTCCTTATCTGGTTTCAACATATAATCTCAAATCAACTGGGAAATCAACATCATTTACTAATGTCTCATCTACAAACTCACTCTACGGTGCATTTAATATCGCTGCAAACAAAGGTATGATAGGTGCTGATATCAATCCTGCAAGCAAAGTATCTTGTAATACCTATCTGGTACTCAAGGGTATCGCTGCAGGATGGAAAGTAGAATACAAAGCTGGAGATCCATTCTCAGCATATCGTACTGCAGCATTTAACAAATCTGAGGTCAACGGATGTACAGCTGGTGCGTTTGTTACGAAAGCGACGTTGTAAATATTATCTTTTATTTCCCCTTGCAATACACAAAAATAGTGATTATATATAATAAACATTTCATATTGTCATAATTATTGTATCATGCAACATTTTAATTTTGACCATCTTCATATCATTCGAGATGAAACAAAAGATCAAAAGTTATTACAAAGGATATCCTTATGCTATACCGTGTATTATAAATGACACTTATCTTATACTCAAGACAATATTTCCTTGTAGAAACTATAAATCATATCTTCAATAACATATATCATTTATCTTATTATAATACAATACTCATGCGAACAGATGGTACTCACATCATACAGGATATACAACTCGATGATATCAATATCGATGAAGATGAGATAAACGAAGACAAGATAGTCTCGCATGCAGGAGAATATCTCAGATCATTGGGCATATATGACAAAAACGACAATATCAATGACTACTCACTCATTGCCTTACCACAATCACTGTATATCAAACTACTCAACATATCGCGTCTTCAACACAAATCTTTTTCTAAAACCATAGAAGATTCTTTGACTCAATAACATACTCGCCGCATGATGGAAAGTAGAGTACAAAGCTGGTGATCCATTCTGACCATATCGTACTGCAGCATTTAACAAATCTGAGGTCAACGGATGTACAGCTGGTGCGTTTGTTACGAAAGCGACGTTATAAATTTTTCTTTTATTTCCCCTTGCAATTAAATAAAAAAGATATATAGTATTGAACTATATGATATACGCTGTATATTTTATTTGGTAATACTTATCATTATGTCCAAAATCAATCAACTCATCCAACAAGGGAAAGAAGTACTATCCTCAAAAGTAAATGCTTGAAAAGCAGCAGTAGCTGCTACGGTATTCTCTGTGTTTGGAGTGACAGATGCTAAAGCACAACAAGTAATCAAAAGCATAACTGATGATACAAATGCAACTACAGTAGAACTTTTCGTACTACGTAATGGGACTACCCCTTCTAATGTTATTGGTGAAGATTGATTTGATGTTAATTCATCTGATAGTGGGTGAGTAGTAAATTTTCGATCTCCTGATTGAAGTATTACTTATAATGCTACTGCAAATATAAATTGATCATTTCCAACATTACCAAATGAACTTATATGAAATGGTAATTTTCAATCATCATGAGCTAGACAATCAACTCGTATAAATTTTACAAATACAGTAAATTCTTCAGATATATTAGACGTATCAGTACAAAGAACAGATAGTAATGCTGATGCACTTGAAGATGGAAACACAAATATTGATCTTCTTAAATCAAAATTTATATTATCAAAATCTCCTAATATACCTACAGGTACACGAGCAATTTTGCGTTCTAGAGCGGGTGTTGATCTAGCTTATTGACGAGATTCTCCTTACAAAAAACGTATAGGATTTCAGTTTGATGGTAATACCCGAGTCTGCCAAAGCCATGATCGACAATGAACACCATTTGATATAATGCAAGATACAACATTAGGGATAGAAAACTTTGAAATAAATGAAACGCAAAAAATGAAAGCCTATCCCAACCCAACTCTTGATACTATCACCTTAGATAATGGAGATCAATTTGATAATGATTTTGATTTTGAGATCTATGATCTTACAGGTAAGCAAGTATGATCAGACAAAGGGAAAGAATGACAAGCTATCAATATTGAAAATTTAATAAGTGGTAATTATATTATTACATACGAAGATGAGGACGGCAATAAAGATAGTAATAAGATCATCAAAAAATAATCATACCACAAAAAAACAAAAACGGAACTCTATCTGCTGTCAGTTAGAGTTTTTTTTTGATTTTTGTTCCAAAACTCGTACACTCAGAGCAGTAACATTTTTGTCTGTTACCCTTCTACTCTTTTACCCTTCTACTCTTTTACCATGACACACACCACTCATTTTAGTTCAAAAACTTCTGCACTCGTACTATGATCAGTTTTGATCACTTCTATTCTCTTTGCAGGAGTAACATGGGCAGCATGACTCAACATCCCTACCAATCTCAGTAATGCGGCCATCACGATCCAAAAAATATTCCTCTCTTCTAATGGAGTAGCGAAAGATCTAGATTCAAATGTAAAGATAACATTAGATGGATTGCTTGGAAATATCACTACCAAAAGCGATGGTGCCTGAGTTGGTGGAAATCTCACCATAGGTGGCGAAGTACAACTCAATCATAGTGATTTTACATCATGTACTACTGGTTCTGGCTGTATCCTGAGAGTCATCAAGGGGAAAGTACAGACAACAGACAATGTCACGCCTTGGATAGGTGATGAAGAACAAAATAGTGTCTTCAGAAGAAGCACTACCAATCCAAATGATACCTTCTATTCTACTACTGGTGGTACAGCAGCCACAGCCGGTGCAAATGCATCTGCCTGACAGCAATACTTGAGAGTAGGAGTGACAGAAACTTCACTACAATGGCCAGCAAAAGACGATATCGCTATGATCGTAGCCGGTAGTAGTGAGATCCGTGGAGATCTCCTCGTCCGTAAAGCAAATGGAACCACTTTTGGAAATGAAGGAAATAATCAAAAACTTAATCTTTCAAGTTCTACTAGCACTTATACAGAATTAGATACAAAAATTATAGATGGAAAAGTTTTATTGACTGCAAAACAAAAATCAAGTAGAGATCCAACAATAACCCCAGCCAATCTCGCTATCTCATCAGCAACCACACTCTTCTCAGCTGATGGAGCAAGCACCAAAATCGGTATCAATACACCTACTGGAACTACTCCAGCAGCTACACTCGATGTGGTAGGAGATGCGAAGATCTCTCAACGTATGATGGTAGGGACAGATCCTACAGAAAGTACCTTCTTTGCAGATGGTGGTTCTAAAAGAGTAGGTATAAAGACTAGCAATCCAAACAAAGAACTCGATGTAGTTGGAAGTGCTTCTATCTCCAATTCATTGATCATCGGATTTTCATCTACTGAAAATCCTGAGTCTAATGATAAACTCAAGATCAACGGAAATGCTCAATTTGTAGGAAGCACGAGAGCCGATGGATACTACTACAACTCTGATCGTAGATACAAGTCAGATATCGAGGCTTTACAATCTCCGTTGGAAAATCTATTCAAACTCTCAGGATACACTTATTTCAATAAATTATCTCAAAAACAAGATATCGGAGTCATCGCACAAGAAGTAGAAACTGTCTATCCAGAACTCGTACAGACTGATGCCGATGGTTACAAATCTGTACAATATGGAAACCTCGTCGCTCCCATCATCGAAGCCATCAAAGAACTTGCTCATAAGATCGATAGCCTGTTTACTCTGTATGTATCTCAACAAGCGAAGATCGATAGTCTCGAAGCGAGATTGTTGAAATTGGAAACTAAATAATCATTAACCACCCCCTTTTCAAGGTGGGATACAGGAGGGAATCTCTCCTTGTGTTATTTCCGATGTGTTCCCATTTAACTATTTAACTCTACCACACACATGACATCATTATTTACTCATCTTCTCTCAAAAAAAATCATCATTCTGACACTCATCGTGTTTGGATTGTTTTGATGAACGATATTTGCACAATGAACTGAAGAACCTGCATCTGAAGAACCTATAATTGATCATATATCTGAAGAACCTGTAATTAAACCTAGACCTAGACCAATTAAACCTAGACCTAGACCACCTATCATTGGACCAGTACCTGAACGACCTAGACCAAACCCATGACTTATCAATGGTGAATGTGGTAGTGCAAATAAGGGGCAAACACCATCTGTACCTACTGGGAATCTCTGTTCACCCGGTAGTATAACGTGGTTTCCAATGACAGTGCCGGTAATAGGTACTCCTATCGTCATGTATACATGGTCATGTCTCGGATCACTAGGATGATCGACAGCACAATGTGTGTCGTACCAGACACCAACTGAAGAAACAGAGACAGTATATAATGGTACTCAATTAAATACCAGAGTAACACTTCAACAGACAGAAAAAGCATTAGCATTTACTCTTAATGACAATAATAATCTTAGCAAAAACAACAAGATACTGAAAGATCAAAATGCTTGATATGGCGAGGGTTGAAAGGATTTTTATTATACTATCAGTCCAAATATTGAACTTATTATCAATATCAATACTGATACAAACGATCAATTTATACAGTTTTGAGAAGAAAACCTATCAGGTGTTGACTTTTTTGGTTGTAATGCTTCAGGATGGAATGTATCGCTCTCAGGATTGGTCTCTGATTATGTACTCTATAATGTCAAAAAGGGAGAGAATGATTCTGATTTGTTCTGAGATGATCTACCATCAAATCCATATATGCCAAGATCTATCCAAGATTTTATATCGTATCAAAATATAAATTGATCTTATTGGATGATATACATGGATAGCATACAATATAATATTAATATCTACAAACCTGAAGACAGATTTTTTGCATGGGACAATAAACATAACTGATTTATAGTAAGTTGTAGACTGATTACCACGGTCACACCACCTACTACTCAGACTGGTGATTGTGTAGGACTTCCTGCCCATGCTATCCCAAATACTGCTACCACGATCACTCAATCCTATGGTACCAATGGATGGAGTCCTAGTCTAGGATACAATCATAATACTGGAGCATCAACAAATCACTGTTATTTTACTTGTAATACAAACTATACACGAAATAAAACCACTTTGACTTGTGAACCAAATACCACAGGTGCAGTATGTAGTGGTGTATTACCTACAAATACGACTCTCGCTAGTGGTACTACTTATCTCCAGACTCGAAATGGTTCTGGATGGGCTCCGACTCTCTCATGGACGCTATGAGGTACAGGTTCTTGTGGATACACTTGTGATACAAACTATACACGAAATACTACTACTCAGACTTGTGAAGCCAATACTACAGGAGCAACTTGTAGCGGTACATTACCTGCAAATGCTACTGTAACCAATGGCACTACTTATACTCAGACACGAAATGGAACGAGCTGGACTCCGACTCTCTCGTGGACGCTATGAGGCACAGGATCTTGTGGATACAATACCTACAGTCGATGGACTGGAGATTGGGGTACTTGTAATCTTACTGGTACTATTATAGATACGTGAAGTACAGTCACTTATAGTCGACAGACAGGAGATTGGATGTGTCCATTACCTATCAATGGTATCTGTTGAGAAGCAAATTTAACAACATTACCGACCATACCTCAAATCAATCTTTGTGATGCAGGAATACCTACTACAGTAAATGGTAATGGACCATGGTCTTGGTCTTGTTCTGGAATCAATTGATGATCAAATACATCCTGCTCAGCTGAGAAAACAAATATAATAGATCCTGTCAATGGGCTCTGTGTTAGTTATAACTATGCATATAGCGCACAACCAGCAACAGATACTGCAGATGGATGTCTAGCATGACAATATAGTGATATTAGTGATGATAGTTACCGAAAACGACAATGTATATGAGAAAACTGAGGTAATACAACCACTTGTGACGCATCGATAGATTTAGGTGGAGGTGGAACAAATTGTCAATGATGATATGACTGATGACGATATGGTGATCCAATGTGTAGTTAATAATCTTTATATTACTAATAAACATGACAATACATACAGACACATCATTTCTTAATCATATTATAGATTTATATCGTATTATGCCCTATTATATAGGTAGTATTATTACAGGATCATTTGCTACAAATAGTATGGACAAAAACTCTGATATAGATCTACATATCATATTAAATCCTAATGAAACAAAAATTATAAAATGAATAAAAATGGTTGAATGACGTGAAATATCATATGTAGCAGCTTCATATAATTATTTTCTCAATAATTTACAACAAGAACCATCAAAAGTAAATCGTATACGGACCAGTGCATATGCAAAATGATATATCATTGAAGATACATCAGATATGATACAATGATTAATCAAACTCGCGCAAACCAATATTAGTAAACCACTCCGTATGATGAATGAATTTGATAAAGTATTACATAAAAAAGCATTACTCAATTTATACACAAAATATCAAGAGATAGCAGAACCATACAAATGATTATTGGCAGCAAAAATTATAAGTTATACTACCGAATTATACTTCTATTCACAATGATATTGATATATAGGAACTGGGACACGATGAAAAATAGATCGTTTAGACCAAAATGATGTATTTGCAAAGCAATATTGATACGACCATGCATTACATGATAAGACATTATTAAAGATTGGTGCTACATGACGAGATGACAACACTATAAAAAAATTTGTATATGAATTTATTAAACAATTAGATATTGACGATATTGATAGTAATGATTATGAAT
>JFJP01027104.1_pt1 | contig 26895 bp, 24 predicted proteins | sample 431651 | NCBI WGS metagenome assembly JFJP01 (sample SAMN02602958, study PRJNA72255) | Microbial mat metagenome, whole genome shotgun sequencing project. | biome: fresh water; feature: sink hole; material: water; isolation source: purple microbial (photo- and chemosynthetic) mats found in...
TTTTATCGAATTTCCTCGAATTTAACACAGAAGACTTGTCAAAAAACTCAAAGAAAAAGAAGGATTCTTTAATAATCTCATATGAAAAAATGAAGTTTTCTGATTTTTCCTTGAATATTGAAAAAGACTTCGAGAAATTCAACGCAAATTTCAATGATGGGCTTTCGCAATATAAATTAGTGACTTCTTGTATAAGAAGTCATTTAAATGAAATAGAAAACAATGAATTAGCATATTTAATCAATGAATTCGTTCAGATTTTTGATTTTAAAGGCTTGATAGTGATTTCCAAATTCAAAAGAAATGACATTTCCATAAAAGAATTCGAAATTTCAAAGATTGAACTTATAAGAGGTTTACAGCAGTTTATCAGAGTTTTACAAGAAACTTTGGTTCTTTATTATAATTTAAACGAAAATATGAAGAAAATGACACAATGCTGCTTGTTTACAAAGGATAATCTTTTGAGTTTTGTGATTTCAATCTTATTGGACAATGAGAAGATTTATGAAAAAGTCTTTGAATTAGAAGTTTTATCAGAGAATAAACTTGAGGAAAATTATAGGATAAATTGCGAATTATTACAAACTCTGAACCCACAGGATTTTTCTATTTCTTTGAACTATTGTTTAAATGAGAAAACTCTTGGTTTTTATCTTGATAAAGAGAATCAATTGAAAGAGAATCTAAAGAAGGAGAATTTAATGAAAGAAAATCAAATTAAAGATAATGAAATAAAAGAGAATCAAATTATAGATAATGGAATGAAAGAGAATCACACGAAAGAGAATCAAAAGAAAGAGAATCACATGAAAGAGAATCAAAAGAAAGAGAATCACATTAAAGACAATCAAATGAAAGAGAATCAAATGAAGGAGTATGAAATGAAAGAGCATCAAATGAAAGAGAATCAAATGAAAGAGCATCAAATGAAAGAGCATCAAATGAAAGAGAATCAAATGAAAGAGAATCAATTGAAAGAGATGAAAGAGAATCAAATGAAATTCATTGAAAATGAGCTTCCAGAAATAAAACTTCTGAAGAATAATTCCAAAACTGAAAACAATTCTCCTTTAAAAGATCCCCATCAAAAAAAATCTAAAAGTAAGAATTTTAATAAATTTCTGAAGAAATACTCAGATGATATTGATAGTTTTGAGAGAAAAGATCTGAATGAAAGTGTTGGAAAAATTGTGGAAAAAACTTTCTACAGTGCTTCGAGCTATGAAATACAAAAAAAAATAAAGAATTTACCAATAAGAAATAACAATTTCGCATTGCCAAAAAAACAAAACTGTGATAGTTTTCTTTCAATGAAGATGAATCATTCAAATAAAGGGTCTGACGTGAATAATTTTATTTCCTTTAGCGACAGTTTGGAGAACGGTGATATGAACAACAATGATGTTGAATTATCACAATATCATTCGATTTCAATGATAAATGAAGAAATTAATTCTAATAAAAATAAAAGAAGCCTAAATAAGAAAAAAATTACTTTGAAAGAAAAAATAATTGAAGAAAAAAATTTGACGAATACTCAAGAAAAAACAACAGAAATTAATAATAATTCAAATATGAAGGTTCCTTATGAAAAAGCAATCAAATTAATGAGGAACTTAAATAATATCAAGAAACCATTACATAAATTGAAGCAAATATTAGAAATTGTGGATTCTATCAAGCTATCAATAAAGGAATTCTATCAAGAGAATAATATAAAACACATAAAAAACAGCCAATTAGACGGGGATGATATACTCGCAATTTTCCTCTTCATTATTGTTAAAAGCAAGATAAAATCTTTGAGAATTCATTTGAAAATTATCGAGAATTTCACACCAGATAATGTTTTGAATTCGAAAAATGGGTATTATTTGATGGTTTTGCAGTTATGTTTGAAGTTTATTGATGGACTGAAGACTGAGGATTTAAAGAAGCAAACTGATGAAAATAAAAAGGAGTTCATTTATGAAAAAGTTAAAGAATGGATTCGAGAAAAAAGAATCAATAAAATGATTGTTATAGGCTCAGCACAATCAAATATTTAAGTTTATTTGAAATATTTGACATTTCTTTATTTTCTTGAGTTTTTTTTTTTCGTTTTTAAAATTTTTAAAAGAATTACCATACAAGCTGAAAAAATTGTAAATACTTCATAATTTTGCATTTTTAAAAAAAATTTACCTTTTTTTAATTATTATAAAATAATTTTGCATTTTTAAAAAAAATTTACCTTTTTTTAATTATTATAAAAAATTCATCATAATCTTTTAAAAAAAATGTTAAAAACTCAAAAAAAATTAATTGATATGAAATTTTTTATTTCAAACTAAAAAAACTACGAAATTTTTTTAAATAACTAACATTTTTATCCTCTCCAAAACTTTTTTATCAAAAACAGCGTTTGTTCATCATTATTCAGCTTATCATACGGTATCAAATTCAGCACTAATGTCATATTTCCATAAATTCTTTCTAGATACTTATGAGCCATATACAAGATTCCTGCAAAGAAAAATAATAGAATTATCCCAGTAATTAAGACCACAACCTTTAAATTCTGCATTTCTTTGAGCATAATACCCCCATAATATTCCTGTATCTTCTCATTAAACAACATCAATGCTTTATTCAAATAATATTCAGTCATAATCCTATCAATAGCAGCATTCGTCGTAAAAAGTTTAAAAATACTTTGTTTTTGGGCTTCTTTAGCTATTAGATCAGAAAAAATGATCGGTTTACAAACAGAATCATCAGCATTCAGAGAATTGATCAATTCCGTTATAACATTGAGAATTCCTTTGGTAAAGGCTCCGTTCAATGTCACTTCACATAAATCGTTTTGATCAGTTTCTATTAATTTATTCAATAATAAACATTCGCATATATCTCCATATATCAATAAATGTAATGTTTTTGACTTTAAAATATCAGTATTAATAGAATATGTAGGTATATCCTTTGAAGTTTTATATAAATCTTCGATGTATTTCTGAAGATCTTTATATAGTTGATTTTCACGTTCTTCGGGTTGTGGATAATTATACATAACATTTGATATGATTTTTTCACGTACTAATAGACGATTTAACATAAGAGTAGTAGTGGGTAATGTGTAAAGATTCTCGAAAAACATGCTTATTCCAATTAATTGGTCGATTTTATCAGTGAGAATAGAAGCATAATAATAATTGAAGAAAATATAAGCGAAAAGTAACAAAAAAGTAAAGGAAATGTAATAGAATAAAGGCCAATTTGATAAGGATTTCATATTATGGAAAGAGAATTTCTTCACATTTTTCTTTGTATTTACCTTGGTTTTCTTCTTTTTATTTTGTATATTTCTTGTGATATTTGAGTTTCTATTCACATCTTCTTCGTTTAATTTTAAAGCTTTTCTATTCAATAATTTTTCAGTACATTGTATATTTAGATAGCTTTCTTGTGGGTCTTTAAGGCTTTGAAGTATTTCTTTTGAGAACATTAATTCATTAAAAGCTTCATTTTGATGAACTCTGAGGAAAATATTGATTACTTTGATGATTTTGCTTGTGAAATTCAACATTAAGCATGTTTCAAAGACTTTTAATGTGAAAGTAAATAGCATTAAAAATATCATAAAAGTCTTTATCATATCTATTATATCATGATTACTACTATAAAACTGGGAGTTTATTTTGGCAATAATCAGCATATAAGTAGAGAGAAACTGCAGGAAATTCACAGGTAAATATTCTAATAAATTCTCTCTCAAATCTATGAATTCCATATTCACAATCTTCATTAGAATTTCAGTGATTTGATTGAGAAAATCTAAGAAATTCTCTTTTAAAAGAATTGGGGCATTTAAAGAAGTATTATTCAATGTAATTGTCTTCAATAAATACTGATAATCAAACTCTGATTTTTTAGATCTTTCGCTTTCTACTAGTTCTTTCATCTCTTTAAATGATTCTGTGAAGATTAAATTAAAGATTGTGTTATAAAGATCAGCGTTTTCTCCTGACACTTTACTAGCATATCCATATTTCTCAAGCTCATATCGCACAGTAACAAGGCTGGAAACTGCATAAGAATTATAAATTTTTGAAAGACTTGATATCGAATTTTGTAATGGGTTGTAATATTTATCAATATATTGAACATTTAACAGAAAAACAAGCAAACAATATGAAATAATGATCAGAATTTCTATAAATTGGAGCAAAGTGAAATTCCGAAGCGAGGGAGGCATGTAATTTTGTATCATTTTTATCACGCTGAAGATTGAGAAGGTTTTCTTTATACTACCGATCGAAGAATGTTGAGAAGTCACTTCCTTTATTTGAACTTTATGAGCAGAACTTAAAGTCTTTACTGCATTATCAGAATCTGAAGCAGAATTCTTATTTTTTTGGGTTTCTTCAATTTTTCTTTCATTAAGACTTAAATTTTGATTCGAAGAAACAGTTTGATATCCTGAAGACATTAACAATAAATTCTTCTGTATAGAAAGTTTTTTATCAGCGGGTTTCGGAGGAGAAAGGGTTTGTTTTCTTGTATATTCATGCTGTTTTTTAATAAGTGTTAAATCCTCATGATCATTTTCTGTTGTGATTATGTTTGTATTGAGAATTTCTAGACTGTTTTTCTCATTGAAATGAACCTCATTTTCACGAGGAATTTGAATAAAACCGCTTTTATAGCCTTCAGACTCTATATAACTCGAAGGAGGAGGAGGGAAGTAATTATTTGACTCAATTTTTGAATGATTTAATGAAATAAGGTTGTCATTTTCATCATCTTTCTTCACTTTCTGCCTCTTCTGTGTGATTTTATTAATATAAATTACTCCTACTGATAAATCCTCGGTTTTTGAGGTTTTATAATGGTGGCAAATTATATTGAAATTAATGTAATATTTCGTCGCATGGGCTGTATCAACTAATTCCTTCAGAACATCATAATTGGTGAATTTATTCTGATTGTTTTGTATCTTTTTCTCAAGAGTTTGCTTATCAGTGAGAGATTTGTTCTGGATAGTCTTCGTCTTGAAGAATTTACTGATAAATCGAGAATTCTTCGTACTGCCATTATTTTGACTGTTTGAACTTTTCTTGGTGACCTCACTTTTTGCAGAATATAGTGATTTGTGTGATTTTGATTCGTTTTCTTCTTTGATTTTAATAGTCAAAACCTCAAGAATCTCAGTAAAATCTTCAGGAACAAAAAACGCTGCGGATTGATTGATAATGCTAATGACACTTTTATCCTGAAACATGCGGTTTTTTTCAATTATACTCTCCATATCCGGAATGAAATTGTAGAGATTGAACATCTTAAGATGATCTTGGGTCAGTTTCTCATTAGCTCCGAAGAAAAAACTATAAAACTGCTCTGTTGTACCATGAAAATTGCCATTGTTATCGAATAAAACTATTTTCTCGGAGGCTTGGCCTTGAGAAATAAAAAAAATTCAAAAATAAAATATAATCCTTAATGAAAAATGAAAAAGTTTTTAAAATAAAATTTAAAAATTAATGTAAAGAAAATTAAAAAATAATGTAATTTAAAATAAATCCGAAAAAAAAAAATGAAAAAAACCTAAATCAAGCATTGCCGCATGCATAACCACGTTATATTTCAGGTCGAAATTGAGTCCAATATACAGTTTTATTGGGAAAATGAACCCGCTTTTATTCATGGCGAACGTGGGAACAAAGACATGCTCTTTATCTTTTTTAGAGCGAGATCTGTTCATGAAATATTTGATGAATTTCTTATGGTTTTCTGCAATGATGTCTGGCATAAGACTTTCTATATTCTTTATGGATTTGATTTCTTCTGATGAATAATTGAAGAATTTTGCGAGTTTGATATTTTTTGAGCTTTCAAGAATGGTCCCATTGCTTTTAAGAAAACTTGCTTGAACAGTGACCACGTTGCCATAGAAAAAACTATTGCAATTGATGATGTTTTTCTCAAGAGTTAGTTCTTTTCTTTTAAGTTTTTCTAGTTCATCTTCCACTTTTATGCATTCGTTCACAGTATTTAAAATGAAACATGTGAACATAATTTTGAATTTTAATGCGAAGATTCTTTTCTGACTGTTTTTATAGAGCTTTATCTTTAAATTAATTAAATGCTGATATTCACGAACTGGACTCATTAATTTATTGATACTTTTGATTATTTGACTATAAGATGTTAAACCGGATTGGTATTGTTCCCAGAATTCAATTTTTATATTAAATATATTGATTAATTGGGTTTTCATCTGATCTTTTTCTTTAAGAATGTCGAAAAAAGATTGCAAATCAATCTCCTTGTCATTTAACACACTTTCCACGTTTCTTTTGCTTTCAAAAAAGATTTTCGAGTATTTAAGGATAGAATATGCTGGATTTCGTAATAAGACTTTATGCTATTATTATTGTGATTTGTAAGGAAAGAACAATATTTCAGAAGAATTGAATCGAAATTCTTGTTATTTTTGATGTTTTTCTGGAAAACTTCTCGAATATTTCGCATAAACATCTCTGAAATAAATCTATTAATTAATTTCTCTTTTTCTTCAATATTCATTTTCTCAAATTTCTTCATTTTCTTCTCATTTAATAAACATTCTTTTACAGAACATTTCCTCAAATGAAACCTCAGCATGCCACAAAACAACAGCAAATCCTGATTTGAATCAAATCGATTTTGATAAAGCCGATGCAATTCTTCAAGGGAAAAGCCCAGAAACTGGAAATTTCCGAAATTCTGATATAAAATCCGAAAATAAAGCGTTTCAAATAATTTCAATGCAAGTTTTATCGATAAAACAAGAACTATCATTATAATATAAAAAAGATCTTCTTCTTGAAAAAATTCTGTGTAAGAGTCAAGAGTGAAAATAGTGCATAATGCTTCATAACACATTAAAATAGAGATATAAAACTTGCTCAATGTGGTGTTTGTAATCGGGAAGTTGCAAATATAATCATAAAGGGAGAAAAGTCCTATTAAATGCAGGAAAATGAACATCAAAGCATTAACTTCTTTAAACAAAGGCCAGAAACAGACTAAAAATATTTTAAATAGATAAATCACAAGGAGTATCACAGTGAATTTCTTCTTCAAAAGAGCTTTATCAAGAAAGATATAACTCCTATAAAGCCAAAGAATAAAAACTCCACAAAGGAAAACTGTTGTTATTCCAAAGATCGATAGAACTAGGATTATTGTGTTATTATGTGGACAGCCTTTATCAGCATCAGGAAAATATGAATACCAATCACAATCCATAAGATTGGAGAAAATCTCCAAAAAAGGAATAAGAAGAGCCCAATAATAGGTTGTTACGATCATTTGAAAGAAAACATTCATGATTTCTATGGGTTTCGACCGTAAAAAATTAAAAAATCTATGTTTTTGTAAAAATGCAACAAAAAACAAATAAACGCTGAATGAATAAATGATCATTTGGAGGCCGATAAAAACCATATAAGTCAACTCCTTCGAAGAAACATAGTATAAGAGGTTTGTGTAGTTGAGGTAAAACAAGGCCTTGGTAAAAAAAAACAGCTTATCTTCAGTGTAAATCTTGTATCTGATCTTGAAAATGTAGCTCAGATTGTGCACATAACCCAGAAATATGCATACGCAACTAAAACCCAGGGATATGTTAAAAACTTTTCCGGATTCCATTATTGATAAGAAAGAAGTTACTAAATTTTTCAGCCTGAAGGCTCGGATTTTCATTTGAATTTATGAAAAAAATAGTGTAATTTTTTGATGAAGGAATTTTTAAATTTAAAAAAAGTAATAAAAATTTGGATAAGTATTAATAAATTAATTTTATAATGTTTTGTTTTGTTTATTTGAATTAAAAAACTGAAAATATTTATAAAAAAAATTTCCATATGCTTGAATTTTTAAAATTTAACATTTTTTTTATTTATTTCTTTTAGCTTAGAAAAAAAAATTAAATTTTTTGGTTTTTCAGAATATATAATACCAATTGATTACTTTTTTTTTTTGCATTATGAAATTTTGAGAAATTTTAAAAAAACTTATTAAAATGCAATTTTACAAAATTTTATTAATTGAAATTTTTAAAATTCATAAAATCAGTTGTTCATATAAAAATGATTGAAAACAAGTACACTAAATTATTCTTTTTATTTTTTAAATTTCTCAAAGAAATCCAATCGATTTGAACAAAATTCAGAAATCCTCTTCTGTTCTTTCAAATCATGGTAATTTTTTCTTTTTTCATCTCAATTTTAAAATTCAAATCAGAAATTTTGGATAAATATGTTCCAGATCATTTTCCTCCGAATTTGAAATTAGCTCAGCAGCATGGGGTTTTGATTTCGAATAAAATTTTCCTTTACAAATTATATAGTTGGCAAAACGAATTGCCAAACCCATAGCACCTGAAAAAGAAAACGAAGAGATTAATGTTTGCGATTGTTGTGGCTTGCCAATCGTAATTTTTTTTTAAATATAAACATATATAGCTCGTTAACATAGTGTGGATCATGTATAACTATCCATATCTTGTTTTAAGACAATATTGGCCAGTTATACATATGAAAAATTAAAACACCACATCAAAAATTATTAATAATGAGAGACGCTTAAAACCTTATATAATTTTTTATAGAAAAATGAATTATTACCGTTGAACGCGGATAGAAGTGAATTAGCGTTCTTAGGCCCAGGCTTTCCATTATATTTTGAGTTTTTGATGTTTTGTGCAGTTCTTTTGGCAATAATGATCTCAATTGAGGGTATTTATAATATAATATCAAATTATTATCAAAATGATTGCCAAAACACTGATGAAACATGTTCTCGTACAAACGTCAATTTGATTAGTTTATCAAATAAATATGTGGAGCATAAACAATTTCTAATCCAAGCATGGGTGAATTTCGGTTGTGCTGTAGCCATAATGATTTCATTGCATTTCTTTCGACGAATGCAAAGATTAACGAATAGAGAATGTGATCGAGGTTTATTAAGTCCTTCAGATTTTTCGATTATGATCAGTCATTTACCTGCAAACAGGTACACTGAAGAAGATATCAAGAAAACTTTGGAAGATTTTTGGAAAAAAATACCGAAATCACAAGAAGAGGATAATTTAGGATTCCCATTTAAAAAAATCGTTTTGAGTTATAATATAGGAGAATATGTAGAATTGATCAGAAAAAAGAATAAATTACTTTTGGAAAAAAGAAAAGCCATTTATTTTCAAAAGAAAAATAAGAGATACCCTTTGGATTATAACTCTGCGGCTAATGAAGAAGAGCTGAAGAAAACCAATGATTTGATCGATGAACATGAAAAGAAGGCTGAAAATGGTGTTTTGAAAGAAACTTGTGGAGTTGTTTTCGTGTCTTTTAATACAGAAAATGGTAAATTCTAATAAATACTTAATTTAGTAAAGTTTCATTTATAAAGAAAAGAATATGTTCTTTGACAGATGTTCCTTTACTCCTGTTCAGAAAACCTTTCTAAAATTAAAATTATTTTTTTGTTCAAAAAATCTCCCAGACAATTTGTTGACATTTAAGGAAAAAGTTTTAGTTGTTGAAAAGGCCCCTGAACCAAATGATGTTCTTTGGGAAAATCTCCATTATCCAATGAAATATAAAGTGAAAATAAGATCTAGAATTTTTGCAGTGACTTTGATAATTCTGGCTGTTTGTTTTGGTATGATATTAGGAATTTCTTATGGTCAAGTAATACTTTTAACATATAAAATAAGGAAATAAATGAATTTTTATTAGTCTTATGCAGCAATAGATGCTAAAGAAGATGCTAAAGGAGGAGAATTAAGCCGATCGATGCAGATTGGGATCATTATTTTGGGAGTTGTTTCAGCGTTCTTTATTGTTTTCATCAATACTGCTTTGATTTTAATATTGAAAAAATTCGGGATTCTTGAAAAACATAAGACACTTACACATTTAAACATTGCAAATGCTATTAAATTATCTTGTGTAAAACTTTCTTTCTTTTTTATTTTACATGAATTTTTTTAATTCTCTAAAGAAAAATAAAAAATTACTTTATTTCATTTTTAGGCTCAATTTTTCAACACTGCTATTATTATCCTTGCGGTCAAGTTAATTACATTGGGTGATAATAAAAAAAGAATATTTGCGCCAGGTTATTTTCAAGGGTTTGAAAATAAAAAGCTGATTTTCTTTAAAATTTATAGGATTTAATCTCAGTTCGGATTTAGTTTCGATTTTCTGCACCAATGTAATTTTCCCTCCGCTTTTGAACATATTCAACCCTTGGTATTTCATTCGATTGAATAAAAGAAGAAAAATAAAAAATGAAGGAGCAACTTCCCTATTTACTCAAGCTGAAGCCAACTCGTAACTTTTCATATAAAAAATCATCTTTATTTTTCTCAAATTCATCAAAATTCAAAAAAATTAAACTGAATTTTTCTTAAATATCTGCAATCTTATTATATCATTTGAAGAATTTTTGAAGGAGGTGATATTGATATTTCTGCAAAATACGCCAGCTTAATAAAAACCGTTTGGTTGAGTGGATTTTATATAACTGTGACTCCAATCGGAGCTTTTATTTCTTTTTTTGGAATTGTGGTCAATTATTTTGTTGATAAGGTCTAAATTTTTTTTTATATTCACTTAATAAAATTCATTTTCCTACAGTATTTGATTTTAAGAAGACTTGCAAGACCACCTTTGTTTTCTCAAGATTTAAATCAAGAAATGGTGGAATTATTAGAATATCTACCATTGTCAATGGGAGTCTTAAAAAAAAAACTTTTAAATTTATGCAATTCTTTATTTATTAGCTTGGAAGCTTGATTTTCCATTATATACTCTTTGATCCCTCTAATTTCGATATTATTCCAGATCTTTTGACCATATGTTTATCTGCTGTCAATTTCATTATCCCTGCTGCTAAAATTAATGAATGCCTATTTAAATTTGATAATGAAGTTGTTGAAATAGCAAAATATGATGAAGCTAGAATAAGCTTTGCCACTGTCAGAAAACTTTTTATTTTTGATTAATATATTTTTTTTTTAAGTTTTTAATTTTTTATTTATGAAATGATAATTTAAATAGGATTATGATAGAGCCAATCCTGTTACACAAGAAGCAGCTATGCTTGAATGGGTAAATCTCATTGAAAGTAAAAAAAAATTATAATATTTTTTCTGATGTGTAATTTTTTAAGAGAAAAATGGCATAGTATTAAAAATTGAGCAAGCAACTGATCCATTTAAAAATCAAGAGCAAAATCCTGCTGCATCTAAAAATATAAATAACTGCCTCGCAAATTACGCAAACACAAACTTCGCTAAAATAAACAATATGATTGCTCAAGCTCCTCAAAATCTCACCAAATCGCAAAACATCGTAAAAAAAATCCCATATTTATATAATAACCAATATATTATACGAAAAATAGATGCCATTTCTTAATATTATCCAAGAACAAGCCTTTTCAGATCCCCTGCGTTTTCAAGTTGTTCCGAATTTTATGATGTTTCAGGCGAAACCACAAGATAATCATGAATCCTTTCTAAAACAAAATCCTGAAAACTACCCATTAATGAATCAAAACTTTGTTCCAAATAACCCAACTTTTTCACCTCTTATGCCTAATATGTATGCTCTTCCTCCTCATCCTAATATGTATAACCCTCCTGCTCAGCCTAATATGTATGACCCTCTTCAATATAATCCACAAATGTTCCCTCCTCCTTTAATTGTTCCTCCCCCTGTTTATAATAATGGATATGATCCTAATATTCCTCAGTATGAGAGCAACAATTTTTTTTCTGGTGAGAATCGCGATGATCTACAACATCAAGTACCAATGGAAGGCTATATAAATCAACAATCAAATGAATTTCATGGGGTTTTTCTCTTAAATTTATAATTTAAATTTATTTTATTTTTAAAAAAGGGTATGAATTGAATGGAAATAAAACAAACTTTTAAAATTTTGTTGGTTTTACAAAAACTTTGAATTTTTATGGAATTTTCTAGATTAAAATTAAAAAATATATTTAAAACTAAAACAAATATTCAGTCAATTTTTATGGAAATCGAAAATAATATCACTATCATTGGGGATATTCAAGAGGACATAATTAAATGGTTTAGAAAAAATGCCATTGATTCTTTTTAAACGAAATAAATTAAAAAGGACTAGCAAAATCGAAGAAGTCAATCTTGTGGAAACCTTAATTTATATTACAAATATTCACAGGAAAAAATTTTGCCAAAAAATCATTTTAAAAGTATAAGATTTAAAAAAACATGAAATAATACTGAAAATAGGATAATTTTGGAAATGAGTATACTGAGGAAATAGCAGTTAAGTTGAAAAATCCCATCTTGCATATTTATGGTTTGGAAAAAAATATTCAATCCTCTATTTTGGTAATTTTTTTTATATTTTGTGAAATTATATATTTATTAGGGAAAAGCAAAAGATTTTAAAAATATATTCAATATTAACTGTGAGGAGAAAAAGGTTATAATTGAAAAATACAAGAAAGGAAAAAAAACAGAAAATGTCACAATGGATTTCGCAACAATAAGGCAAAACTCATTTTTATATTAGAATTTTTTTTAAATATGAATGAATTAATTTAGTAAAATTAACCAGAATTTTGATGAGACCTTCATGAAATTCATGAATCATGCAGAAAACGCGCTTCTTAAAGAAAAAACTGAAATGAATGAGTTTCAGACAAAGGGAAATTTTAAAGTGGCTGGAAACGATGGAAAAAGCCAAGTCACATTCATGCAATTAGCCGATCAGAAACAAACAGATTTCTCAGTTATAAATCAAAAAGGATATACATTAGAAGAGGTAAAAAATGATTAATTATAATGTTAAAAAATTATAAAGGTTTCTGAGCATATAACTGAAGATTCTACATGGATTGTTGTTAATGAGAAAATCTATGATATTACAATTTATGTGAAATATCATCCAGGTGGAGTAGAAAAAATTTTGATGGGTGCTGGAAAAGATGCAACATCATTAATATGTAAGAAATAAAGAGTTGATTTTTTTAAAAAAAATTATTGGATTTTTTAGTTAAATACCACCCTTGGGTAAATGTTCACAATATTTTAGAAAAATATCAAGTCGGTTTCGTTGTAAAAAAAAAATAGCAAATATAAGTAAATTAATGCTTGATTTCATAAAAAAATTAAAAGCTTTAAGAATTTATTATAATCATTTTCTAAAAATAAACATATGATCTTAAAAGAAAAAAAAAAAGATATCATTGAAATTTCTTCTTTATTAGTAAAAAAAATACAAAATAATTAAAGATTTCTTCTTATTTAAAAATAAAATAAATAATAAGAATTTTAATTTTTTTGTATAGCGTTTATCGCATTTTGCTGTGCTTGCCACAGTTCTAATTTCCTTTGTGCTTCAATAGCTGGAGCTTTTTCTTTCTTTTTAATTTCTTTATCCGCCTCTAATCTTTGCTCTTCATTTTCTTTCCAAACCTTCTCCAGTAGATTCCAAACATCTCCGCACCAAGCTTCAACCAATGCTTTGATATTATCATAATTATTTTTTTTATGTTTGAAAAAGAATTCCATTTCAGTTTGTGTGAAAAGTCCAACAAATATTTCATCTTCTTTCTTTTTACCAGGAGAATTAGGGATTATCAGACTATCATCAGCTTTTAAAGGACCCCCAGGCCTCGATTTTACTTTAATTTCAGGAGCCAAATGTGCTTGATTATTATGATTTTTTGGGATAACCCCAGAAATATAATCAAAAAATGCTAAAAATATGATCGATGCAATCATTTTTCCATTGCTATAAAAAAAAATGATGAACAAATAAAAATAAATAAAAAAGTTTTACACTTTTACAGAATCTGTGGATGTTCCCACACCCAATGTCCAAGGCCTGAGAAGTACTCTGAATAACAGCATTCTGATAATAATGAAGAAAGCAACAATCATTTGTCCACGATAGACATTCATATCAGAGATTTGTGCAAAAGTGTCAAAAGCTAGCCTATTGACTTCAAATTCAAACAAATAGCTTTGAGGTGGAATTTGACGGTTGTGTGTCCATTTTCCTAAAAAAATAAGGAAAGGCCTTGTTAATAACTCTTCTTTTGTGGCTGTTATCATATTATCAAGAAAACCTTTGCATCTTACCTATTATTTTTGAATTTTATTTGATTGAATTTTATTTATTGACAAAGAATTACATAAAGATTTTCAACACGAGTGTCTAAATCTTTTCCTGTGAGAGATTTTGTGCCACCCCATAGCTTTTTTAAGTTGATTGGCACAACATTTAGGTTCAATTTTGAATCTTTGAATGAATTCTCAAGAGCTTTTGCACAACTGTCGACAATCCATTTGGTACATACCTTTTAGTTTTTTAATAAAAAAAAGATAAAATAATTATATGCAAAAATTTTGAAGACATTGGTAAATTCATTGATTTCGTCATTTACAACCTCAGCGATCGCATTTTTTTTGGCTTCGATTTTTTTCTTTATATCATTGAAAAAAAGAACAGGAAATCCGAAATAATATCTGAATATTCTCCAATATTTCTGTCTTTTTTTCCTTGAAGCAAAAATTTTAGTATTTTAAAAGAAAAATTTTAAATTATAAAACTTTTTTTCTTCTTCTAATTTCTTTTTTTCGAATTCAATCTTCTTTTTTTCTTCTTCCTCTTTTTTTTTCATGGTCTCTTCATCATCCTCCTCTTCTTCATCTTCGTCATCTTCATCTTCCTCTTCCGAATCATCATCATCATCATCATCTTCGCTATCATCATCCTCATCATCCCTCTTCTTCTTTTTCTTCTTCCCTCCTTTAATTCCTTTTTTTTTCCCCTTTTTATTCTTTTTATTTTTTCTTTTTCTCTTATCTAAATTCATAAAAACCCTTTATTTCCTTATTTTAACCAAAAAATTTTATACTGCTCCTATCATCGTCATCTTCATCATCACGAGGTCCCAACAGCCCTAGTTTCTTCAATAATTCTGGATGTCTACTCATCAATCCTCCAGCTCCACCCCTATTCTGATTCATTCCAAACCCACCCCCCATTTGATTAAATCCTGGCATACTCATGCCTCCCATACCAGGAGATCTTCCCATTCCAGGAAATCCCATACCCCCCATTCCTGGCATACCTCCCATACCTGGCATACCTCCCATACCCGGCATACCTCCCATACCCGGCATACCTGTCATACCTGGCATTCCTGGCATTCCAGGCATACCAGGCATACCCATTGGGGGTAGACCGGTCATATTACCTGGATAATTGCCCATCCAACCAGGAGGCCCCATTCCAGGATATTGTCCAACCCCCATTCCTGGATAATTTTGAGAAATGGGGATTTGATTTTTTTGTTGGGAGGAATTCATTCGATCGGGTTGGAAGAAGGAAGAGGGATTTTTACTGACTTTTTCCAATTGCTTGATTCGTTTCTCGAGGAAGTGACGCTCATCAGAAAATTTATCATTTTTCTCGTGACTGATGCTGGCTGCGAGGTTTTCTAAGAGTTTGCTTTGCTTTTCGATGGTTTCTACGAGTTTATCGTTTTTTTTGAAGTCAACTCCATAATCATCATCCTCTTCCTTTAATTGACTCTCGAGATATTTTTGCATGGGATTATAATTATTCATATTCATCATAGGATTATTCAGACCAGGTCCCATATTCATTTGATAAGGATTTGTTGGCATTGTGTTTGTTTGAGGCATTTGACTTAACATCATATTGGCTGAAGTTTGAAAAGGATTTTGTTGAGGAACTATTTGATTAGATAAAGGATTAGTGTTATTGAATCCGTATTGAGCCAAAGTTGGAGGAAGTGAGTTCTGAGCTTGTTTTTGGCGGTGATGGGAAGAATGGATTGTGCTGGTGGAACTTGCTGTTGTTTCTCTTTTTTTATTTTTTTCCTGTTCGAGTAAACGAATTTTCTGCTCAAGAAAGTCCATTTTACCATTTCTTTGTAAATCAGGATAACTTGTGTTGTTTATATTCAAAAGATTATCAAAACTAAGGTCAGTGCCTTTATTCTATTAGTTGGTTTTATTTTTGAAATAAAAAATTGTTCTTAAAATTGAAATTAATGAAATTTAACCAAAGTCCATTGAAATTTATCTAATATCATTAAATTTTGGATGTCTTTTTCTCGGGATCGAACATTTTTGGCCCTTTCCTTCTCTATGTCAAATACATAAGCTTCTTTTTGAAACTCTTTCATTTTATGCGTGTCTTTTTTTTGACTCTTCATCTCAATGAAAAGCTTATCATAATCTTGCATCAATGTTTTTAATTTGGCATCTTGCATTTCTAAAATCATTTGATTGTGATTGACTGCATTCTAAATATAAAACAATGTATAAATTTAAATATCGGCAATTTTTACTTGATTATATGAGTTTATGTAATTCAACTGTTGGTTCATTAAATTCAAATTTTCTTCTAATTTTGTTTTCTCATCAAGAGAAGGAGGCTCTTTTATTGAAAATTTACAAAAAAAAATTGAATATAAAAAAATTTAACGCTGTCTTTGCTGTTGGTATTGAGGGCCATTTTTATAAGAAGAAGGTTTTATATTAGGGATTTGAAGATGTGAGTTAGAAAATCGAATTTCTGCAGGTTTTAATCTTGCATAATCGTCTCCTTCAGGATTTAAAGCAATTCTCGTCTTGATTAAATAAAGAGAAAATTAATTAAAATATAAAATCTAATGAAATATTTACTGAGGTTGCTTGTTTGCCTGCTCTTGAAAGAGTTTGAGAATTATCCATTTATTGAATGAATAAGTTTTATTTTATTTGTTGGTAACAGAATAAAGAGGGAAATATATTTTTTTTTAAATAAATATTCAAAATCTTGTACTATTAAACTATATAAAAATTTCAATTTTCAAAAGAAATAGTGGAAAAAATGTCAGAAATTTTCTCGAATTATGAAGAGGAATATTGTAAATTAGAGAATCAAATCACTAAAAAAATTTACAATATTTCAAATCAAACAAATGGTTTTTTTCTCTCTCCTTTAAGCCTAAATAATCCAATATAATCCTGAATTTAAAGAAAAAAAAGAAGCCGCGATCACGGAAGCACAAATCGAATTAAATGAAGCTGACAAATGTGTAATATTTCACCGTAATAATCTAATTCTTTGCAATAAACTTTATTATTTTAACACAAAAAGCTTAAACAAATGGAAGTTGAAATTGCGAATTTAGCTCCTAAAACCAAAATGACATTACAGCCAAAAGTATTAACAAAATTATAAAAAATAAATAAATAAGAATTGTTTAAAAGATGAGACAATATAGAACTGATTATGATGAATTGAAAAAACGATTCATGAGATGTGAAGAAAATTATCTTGATCAAAAAAATAAAGAAACATTGATGGGGTCTCGAATTGAGGTGAAATTCCTTTAAACAAAATTTATCAGCTTATTGAAAATTTATATGATTAGTTGTCATGTATGAATAATACTAATAATCATAAGGAGAGACTTTTGAAGAATGGGGAAATTGTATCGAATCAAAACACTAAATTAAAAGAAGCGAAAGCGAATATTCTGGAAGTGGAATCTACTGCAATAAAGGTGCAGGAGCAGCTGTATAAAAACTCAGAAACTTTGGGAAGATCTATTGAAAATGTATTTATTTTTAGTTCTTTTCATTAATTTCTTTCAAATATTGAGAGAGAAAAAATTCTTATAAAAAAATAGACAAAAAATATCAATCAGCAGTTTGGAACTGCAAATGGTTTAGTTAATATAATGCAACGAAGAGTTTGTCAAAGGAAGTTTGCGTTTTATTTTTTGATTTTGATGCTTTTTACAGCGACTTTTATCGTGCTATATTTGAAATTTATAAATTAAGAATAAAACATAGAAATCATTTTTTATTAAAAAAAAATAAAATTGTTGTAATTTTATTAATTTTTCATATTTTAAACAAAAAGGTTAATGGAGAAAAATCATGTATGTATAACAAGAACTGTTTTTTTGTTTTCTCTATTTTTACTTTTGATTTTTCTTATCAGTTTGCTTTTCAAAACATTTAAATCAAAACCATATGTTGGCAAACAACAATTTGAATTCCCAGAGCCAATTTAACGAAGTTTGTTTTTTTAAGAAAACGAATCAAATGTTTTAAAAAAAGAACGCACTGCAACAAAACCAGTTTAAACTACAAATGCAAGAAATTAAATACATAAATTTGATGCAGAACTATCAAGCTTTAAATAAAGACTTAAAACACAAAAAAAAAGCTTATAATGATGAGCTGATGAAAATGCAAAATTCAATGATGATGAAACTCCAAGAGAAGAAACCTCTGACGAATGAAGAAAAAATCCTCGAAAATCTAAAGATTTTACAAAATTTTTCAGTATATTTTCTAAAAAATAAAAATAAAAATAATTTTAAAATTAATTGTTTGAGGAGCAAAAGAACCTTAATTACCCCTCACATAAAAGCGCTATTTATTCAGGAACATTTAATAATATTAATGAACCAATTGATCATTTATCTCGAATGTCGACAAGCTCAGCCCTCAACAACTCAACACGTTCTCATTCAGAAAAATCGAATCATAGTTTTCAACACATAGCTCATAATGTTTTAAATAAAAACTACATAAATCCAATGAAAATGCCAATAAGTCCACAACAAATGCCTCTAGATATTTTTTCACTTCAGAAACTATATAATGCTGATAAAGATGACGATGAATATGAAGAATATGAGGAATATATGAACGAAAAGCCCATGAATAAATATATGAAAGCGATTAATAAACAAACCAAAATGCTTGAAAAAATCAAGAATCTTCAAAATGATACCGAAGAAAATTGTGAAGTCGAAAAACGATTTCTTCATAAAAAGTTCAAAAAACTCGAAAAATACGAAGAAAACCCAAGAGAATTCTTTCGAAAAGAGCCTTTAAATTATTCGATTTTAAATAACCAATCTGAAACAATCTTCGATCCAGTGGAAATGCTTTATAAATTTAAAAAATATCGAGAAAAAAACGAGACTAATCATGGAATTCCACCATTTTTAAATCCTTTGCTGGGACCTTTAGGAATGATGGACATGCCATTGGCTTTGATCAATACACCTTTTAATCAAATGTATAAATCGTTTGAATTGAACCCTTTTGGAGTTAGTCCAATCAAGGATTTTGAAGAAAGGAAAAAAAACGAATTAATGAAGTTGAAAGAAGCAAATAAGAAGAGCTTGAATAAAAAAAAATATAATGAGATGATGAAAAATATTGTAATTTTAAGAGTTTTGTGTTTTTGTTTTTCATTATATTTATAGGGAATTGCAGAAAATGATGGAGAAGAGGAAGTATTTGAAGAAAGAGATGAAGAAAAAGCAATAAAATTAAAAGGAAAAGAGAAAGAAAAAGAAATAGAAAAGAGAAAGAGAAAGAAATAGAAAGAAATTGAAGAAATAGAATGAAATGAGGGCAGAAGAACTTTCTTCACGAAAAAAAATAAAATATACAAGAAAATAAAATCATTTGCGAATAAAAAAAAACCCATAAAAAAAAATGTGACATAAAAAAACTCAACTCTATTTTTTTAATTGAAAAAAACAGGCGAATTTACTTAAAAAGTTAAACAAACTATTTTTTTTCTTTTTTATTAATCATTTTCAATTTTCCGATTTAAATAAAAAAAAAATCAATGAAAATAAAAAAATTTCGCTTGAAAAATTTAGTCACTTCATTCCTCAACATAATGGAGTCCAGCAAATCGGTTCAAATTTCTTTGTCTTTCTCATGTTTCGCAGTGCTTTTAAACTTTTCACAGAATTTAAGCTATTATTTCAAACTTCGATTTTTCGAATTCCAGGATTCCAAACTGATATTTTTTAAAAATATCATCTTTTATTCAAATTTCACCAATGTATTATATTATTTGAAATCCCCGATTTTAACGCTTGCAATCTTTTTCGCAGTTCAAGTTCTGATTTATTATTTCATATTATATTTGTTTTTTATCGCGATTATCAGAAAACTTCAACTTCACAACATCCTGAACTCAAAATATGTGCTTTTTTTGAATTATTTCTTTCAATATTTCGTTTCTTTATTCTATTGGACTTTATTTGTGCCGATTCTGGAGTTATTTTCTAATATGCTTGATTGTAATTGGTATTCATATCTTGACGATTTTCACACAAGCTGTTCAGATCGGAATTCCTATATCAATGTTCTCAGTTTTATAGCAATAATTGTTACAATGATCAGTGGGTTTTTCCTATTATGGTTATATAGAGCTTATATTTTTATAGATAAAGGACTTCTGAAGAAGAAATTCACTTTGATTCTCGCTGTTTTATATACATCGAAGTTTTTTTTAGTGATAATTTACCCTGTTGTTGATGAAAATATGAGTGTAATCGTGTTTCTTCTGTTACATGTAATAGGTCTATATTCCTTATATGATTTTGTCAGGAATTTTCCCATTACAAACACTGTTTTAAGCCAATGTTATATATCAGTGCTGACTTCTTACGAATTGCTTTGTTTAATCTTCACAATTTTTGAATATACTGATTGGATTGAAGAACCGAGTTTATTCTATGTTATCGTGATTTTATTACTTTTTAGCATTAAAATCGGGTTGAAGCTCTTTGAAACGGTATATCATAGCTTATTGAATTCGAATATGGAGAATCCACAGTTCATAGGGTACTGCCTTGAAGAATTGCATAGAATGTATCATTCACGACATTCTTGCAATAAAGACTCGTTTTTTTTAGGCGGGGTTTTGAAACTGCATGTTAAGAAATGCACTGATGAAAAATGTGTTATGAAAGAGAAAATATTCAATGAATTCGATATGCTCGATCTAGAATTACAAGAGAAAATCATGAATAATTTCATTTCACAAGCATTCATAAAAAATATTCGCATGATCAACAAAAAAGACTCAAATGTGAGGAATTTTGAAATAATCATTCTGAAATTCTCTTCATTTTTAAATAAAAACAACGCAAGTCCTCTGCGAGCCTATTACGATATTCAAAAGGTTTACAGTCTAAACCAGCATAAAACCTTCTATTTTCAAAGCATTTCCCTGAATGTTCTAACAGATATTCGTTCTTTAATCATGCTTTATGAGAGCAAATGGCATAAAAGCTCTGATCTGGATAATGAAAAGGAATTAGAAGTAAAAACTTTCTTTGAAATGTTCAATGAGAAGCTTTTCCTAAAAAAAATCTTTTTAAAACTATTAGAAAAACGCATGAATTTCTGGGATAAATACAAAGATGGGTTCCATAGTTATGAAGAAGTTTTTCGTTTTTTGAACTCTTTTCTCAATGAAGTAGTAGAAGTTCGTGAGATTCTCGAATTAAAGCTCCTAAAGAATAAAAACATGCAGAAAATAATTTTCGATCTTAAATTCAAAACAATTTTAGACTGCATTATTTTCAATAATGTGAACAATGCAGTTAAAAACGAGGATGAACTCGATAAAATCAAGAAGAAAGAACTCACACTCGAGAAGAATATCCTCAATTGTAACAGTTTCTTCAACGGGAACTATACAACTCTTCAATCAAGCTTCTTAAATTCACAAGGAAGAATCCTAGAAGTTTCAAAGAAAGAATCACTTGCGAGATTCTTCAATTATACAATGGAAGAAGTGAAGTCATTGAATGAAATTGAAAGCCTTATGCCTACATTTATTGCTGATATACATCATAGATTCGTCAGTTATTATCTAAAAAAAGATCGAAATTCTTCTACAAAAGAAGATCGATATATTGGGACGTATGGAATCGATAAAAAAGGCTTTATTTTCCCTATAAAATTGTATGTGGGGTTTAATTTCGATTATAGTTATGATATGGTTTTTCAAGCAGCTTTTCTTGATATCGGGAAAAGAGATGAATGTCTGTTGATATTTGATGAGAAAGGACAGGTTTTAGGATTAACAAAAGAATTCTATAAACTGTTTTGTCGAGATCTGAACAATTTAAAACTAGATTTATTCATTTTGTTGAATATTTTCAATTTTATCCCGAATTTGAATAGTATGATCACAAAACACAAATTAATGGAAGATAAAACCAATACTTCATTATTAAATCAGGTCAGTCAGATCTATTTCCCAGTGAATTTCGAAGAAATAATGATGATTTTCGCTTTGAAAGTCAAAGAAGAAAGCGAACATAAAACCAGCAATAAATCCTACGGCAAATCAGTGATTTCGATGAAATCTAATAAAACAGCAAAATCGATTAAATCAATACAAAGCTCGAATTCCAATCGAAAAAGCAACACAAACAAGAGCAAAAGCACGAAATTCTTCAATAAATTCCTTCAGACTTGGAACCGTACTATTGAAGAAAAACAAGAAATAGAGAGAAGATTCCAGGATAAAGAGATCAGCAATTATGAGTTATTAGAGATTCTCATAGATCGACCTTCTTGTAAACGTCATAAAATCAATTTCAATCTCAATGTTCTTCGAAACTATTACTCGAAAACCGAATGTATCACTTTCTGTCAAATAAACATCAATAAGATTTCAAAAGATCTTAAAGAAATTTCAACAAGTCGTAATAAATTCAATACTTTTTATGACCCAAAAACCGTGTCTTATCAGCTTAATTCAGAAGTTTCTGAGAGATTCAATGAATTAGAGCTCGAACCTATCACGAAAGAAGAAGATGACATAAAATCTAACTTTATAGTCATGCCAACTAACAATGAAATTTATTTCAAAGAAACTCCTGGTGAGAATAATCGAATGATGATCACAGAAAATGATATGTCCTTCAAAGAAGCTCCTGGTGAAAATTTACGGATGATGACCACAGAAAATGATGTTCTTCCCTCGATTAAAGAAGAGAAAATTGGGAATAATGAGCTGAAAGTTCGATTGACAGAGCCTTTGAGAAAAATGAGCAATAAAATCTCGAAAAATGAATTTAATCAGAAAATCGAAGAAAAAGACAAAAAAAATTGTATCAAAACCCCACCTCCTGAATCCTTTATAAATTCATCAGATCATTCAGAAATATTGAAGCAAAATAACATAGAATTCGGAAAAAACACAAGCAATATAAAGATAATTGATGTATTTGATCATTCTTCTCAAAAAAGCTCGCTTTCTAACGTAAAGAAAACCTTTACGGTTTTTGCGATTATCAATTTAATTCAAAGAAGTCTACCCTCTTGTTTATTTAGCTTCACTTTGAGTCAACTCCTTGAATTAATCATTATAATCTGTTATTGTATTTCTGTTTATATACTCAGTGTTCAATACATCGATTCTTATTATAACCCTTTAAATGAAGCGGTTCTTAACTTCGCGAAGATGTATAACACTTATTCCTGTACGAATCTTGTTACTGTTGAGTATGAATATGCGATTTATAATTTTACAGATTATGATAATGGATTCCTTTATGATACTGAGTTCAAAACCATTATTTTGGAAGCTTTTAATGTTTTGAAAGAACTTCAGAATGTAGAAAGATCAAAACCCTCGAATTTCGGCTATCAGGATTTCTTTAAAACTGTAATGATAAACTCGAGTTCTATTAGTCTTCCGATCATGAAGGAGATCATTTTTGTTGATTTTCTAGACTCAATTATCAAGCAGTTATACGAGTTAGATATCACGGATTATAAGGATATGACGTTGGAAAAACTCGAGTATTTTTCGATTAATTATGTCAAATTCCTTGAGATTTATCACACCATTTCACAAAGCATTGACAATGAGTTTTTCCAAACAAATCAAACTATTTCAACTGGATTAGAAATAATTATGCTTTTATTCGTGCTTTTGATATTTTTACTCAAATGTTTCGAATATTGCCAATTGGACATTTATTATAAAAAACTGATCAGAATATTGAACATTTTCTTAAGAGTTAATCAGAAAGAAGCATTTGAGGAGTTTTCCCTGAGTAAAGACATACATCATGTCGTGAATGACCCTATGGATGTTTTCTTAGAATACAATTATATTGATAAAGTTTTGATGAAAAGAGAGAATAAAATATTCGATCCTTACGACTCTGCGGATGCAAATACCAATAAAAAAACAAATCGTGATAAAAAAAACATCACAAAGAAAAAGTTCTCTTTTCAAGAACTGAAGCCTCTTTCGAAGTTTCCATTAATGTCGTTTATTTGCTTTTTTGGGATGCTTGTCCTCCTATACATAAGCTTGAATTACTATTATTTTGTGATAATTAATGAAGAGATAAAGAATTTAATCAATATAACGTTATTCTTCGAGAGGATCTACACTTTACCCACAACAGTTCTAATGATAAATAGATTAGCTCTTCGGGAGAAAGTCATTAGCAATCAATTATTTAATTTTCCTGATAAAAGAATTCGAGAAATCGAGATAAATGCAATATTAGAAAGCTATGTAAATGAGCTAAAATCTACTACTGAATATATCTCTAAATACAGTCTCAACGCTATTGATAATATACAAGAGACAGATTTCCCATTTCTTATTTATGGTGATGCTTGTGAATCATTAATAATGAATAAACTAATCACAAATGATGAGAAAGAAAAATGCCAAAGCAGCTTAAATACAGCATTTCAAAAGGGGTTACTCAGTATAATTAATGAAGTTCTAAGGGGGATTACTGATGATGAGGAATTCAGAGTTATTTTTGAAAAAACTAGTGATATTCAAACACAAACAGATGGGATTTTAAAAAGATTAAAAGCGAATGTGGGGGTTGATAGAGTAACTGCAGATTATTTCTTGAATAAAGTATTAATGGTATTTTATAATGAACTGGAGCACTTCTATAAAGGGGAGATGCTTAGAAAGATCGAAAATTTAAAGGTGGTTATATTGGCCACAACTATTATTTTGTGTTTAGTTTTCATAGGAGAGATCTATTACTCGAAGAAATATTTCGAGAAAATTCATAGAAATACTAGTTTATCTTTGAATTTGATTCCTTATGACAAACTTCTCAATGATGAGCAAACGTTGTTTTTAATAAAGAGATATTGGAGGGAATAATGAAGAAAAAGATGTGCTAATGTGTTAAAAATGATAAAATTAATTTTTAAAGAAAATACAAAGAAGTTTTAAAAACAATTAAAAAATTTTGGTTATTTTTTATTAGAAAAAAAAATATTAAAAAAAATCTAAATAAAATAAAAAAATTTGTTTTTTTTTCAAATTTTCTCTTTTTTTTAATAAATAAAGATATTTTTAATTAAAAAAATGAAAGGACTTATTCTGATTTTATTTTTCGCAATCTGTTCTTTGATTCTAGTGAATGTGAGTTGAGAGCAAATAAAAATCTTCAAATTCACTTTTTTATTTTAAAGGCATCGTCTCAAGGAAACCAAAAAATTAATGAATTACGATATTTATCATCCCAAAGCAGCGAAGAAGGAATCATTACTTTAAACCTAACAGGCTACAAGTAAAATTTTAGTCAATAATTCCATATATTTATGTAATTTTCTTTAGTAACTATGTTCTAGAAAGCCCAAGACCTTATGATCTCGTGATTTTTTTTACAGCAAACGATTGTAAATTATGCGAGTAAATAAATAAAATTAGGAAAAATTGATAAAAATTCAAATATTTTATTGAATTTTAAAGCATAATCTACGAAGAATTGTTGATAGTGGCCAAAACTTATAGGCTTGCAAATGCGCATTATCCCATACGCACAGAAGGCTCGAAACAAAGAGCCGTTTTCTTTGCTAAAATGAAATTCACACAAGAAAATAGAAATATTTTTATTGGCGTATAATTTATATATGAACTATATTTATGAATAATTTTTCATTTTTACTAAAGCTGAACTTTAATTCGGTACCAAATGTGATAGTGACACAGCCAAAATTAGCAACAGTAGAGGATTTCCAAAGACCGATTTTCTTAAGAGATTTCACTTGGCAAATATCACCGACTGATGGACAAGTCACTGCACAGAAAATATTGGATTTTGTGAATAAAAGAACTAATAGAAATGTTTAACTTTTTCTTTTGATGAATTTTCATAGGAATTTGTATAAATGGTTAAAAAAAAGGTTGAATATAAAGAATCTATTTGGAATATGTTCATCGTTTTAGCCTGCATTCTTGGTGTGGGTTTTGCTGGATATAAATTGTTTTTCATGTTTAAAAGCTTTTTCTTAAATGAGAAATTTTGGTTCGCTGGATCCTTAGTATAAAAATACATAAATTTATTTTTATATATATTAATTTTCTCTTTGTTTATTTCAAGGTTATTTATGCTATCTGTATGGCTGGTGTTGTTTATAACATTATTCATGATGTGCCTTTTACAAACATTGACAAAAACGGCAATTTTGAATGGTTCCATTCAGGAGTATGAATTATTTATATAAAAAAGAACTGCTTTTAATTATTCATCAATTTTTCAGTCTAGATCTCAATTCGGAGCTGAAGGATTTGTTATGTCGATTCTCATTGCTATAATAGGATTATTATTGATTCTTGTTCAAAAGTTTGTGAAGATTTCTTCAAATGAGTAAGAATAATGATTATTTTTATTTTTTTAATTCAATTTCTAGAGGGACTGTTCGTTTTGGATCTTTGATTGTCATAATCTTGATTTATTTCCTTGTTGGCTTCATTGAAGAGACCTATAAAAAAAAATCTTGGTATGGACCACAATATTGGCCACCAGATCATTATATCAAAGGGTATTTATTAATCATGAAAATCTCAAATAAATTAAAAATAAAATGAATTAACTGAATTTATTAGACCATTGATGAGAGATCAAGGTAACAATATCTAAGGAAAAGTGGAAATTACTTCATTTAAAATCGAAAAAACAGAAATAAAAATATTAAATTGAAAATATTTTTC
>JFJP01037507.1_pt1 | contig 26895 bp, 26 predicted proteins | sample 431651 | NCBI WGS metagenome assembly JFJP01 (sample SAMN02602958, study PRJNA72255) | Microbial mat metagenome, whole genome shotgun sequencing project. | biome: fresh water; feature: sink hole; material: water; isolation source: purple microbial (photo- and chemosynthetic) mats found in...
AGTACCAGATCTCACATAGACATAGGCAGATCCTCTAGCAGAGTCATCTCCATATGCTCCTACTACCACTCGACTCCCATCTCCTGTGATGCAGACAGACCATCCAAACAGATCATTAGCTGCTCCATCAGCAGCTACGATCTTAGCCTCCTCGATGCTGGGTGTATAGCCCACTCGAGTAGTGATGGTCTGGGTGGCGCTCCAGTCAGAGACTGTACCTCCACTGGAGCGGTATCTCACCCGTGCACGGTAGGTGGTGTTTAGAGCCAGACCTGTGAAGGCTCTCACTGTTCTATTTACAGCATCAGCTAGAGACTGAGCCACGATGGTGGTAAAGCCCGCATCGGTGGCGACCTGCCAGTCACTGTTAAGATGGGTATCAGCACTGAGCGGCATGCTGAAGGCTGAGGCAGTGTAGGTGATGGTCACTGAGCTACCTACACCGGTATCCACACCAGTCAGAGTGGGCACAGCCACTTGAGGAGCAGTTACAGCGATGTTAAACGTCCTGCCATTGATAACAAAACCACCTGAACCTGCACTGGAAGGAGCAAAATAAGTGATCTGATCACCTTCACGCACCACATTTCCACTGATAGCACTGATGTTGTAATTGATAAAAGCATCAAAGTTACTGATGGTGTACTGAGCCATGGTTCCCATCACCATAGTCACAGGACCTATAACAGATACGCTTGGCAAATCATTTGTTGAGAAAACTGTTTCTGGGATCCTACCAGAATTATTCAATCCAGCGATACCATTGGGTTGGTTCAGTGAAGAAGCTGGTATGGCGTTTAAAGAAACCAGTGCTTGAGCGGAAGTGACATTACCGATGCCGCCTTCATGAGGCTTGACCACATCTACGATGGTCGAGCCAGCACTTGGAGAGTAGTGGGTGCGCATATGCGTTTGCCTTCTTTGTGTGGTGAAGATTGTGATCGGACTGTATCTGTAGACAGATATACAAGCCTCCTAGAGCCCTAGATAGGCTCTAGGAGGCTTGTGTGATCTATAACTACTGATAGGTATCTCTATCTAGACTTTGTGACTAAGGTCTTCAAGCCCAAGCAAGCACAGGCAAGACCGCTTCGATATCAGCTGCCGACTTAGGCACAGGTACTGCACCAGTCTGCACTTGACCCAGGTAGTTGTAGAGCGAGAGCCAAGTGGCATCACGCGCTTGCACAGCTTGCTGACCTTCACTAGCGAAGACCGAGTTGGTGGACGTAGCGTAGCTTGCAGCAGAGAGGATACCACCGTAGTTCTTCTGTGCTGCAAAAGCATCCAGACGTTCTTGAACAAGCTCACGAGCCAGTTCGATAACACGCTGGATAGAAGCTGCAGGTACATCAGCGAAAGCCACAGGTGGATTTGGTGCAGCACCAGACATCAGGTCAGGCACGTTGTCACCATGGATCTTGGCCAGCACTGCACTCAGAGACTGAGGTACGAGACTATAGGAAGCTGTGACTTTGTTGTTAAGCACAGTCAGAGTCTCTTTCAAGTCATAGAACTCTGGGACTTCTGGTTTCTCATCGAAGTCAACTTCATTGTACCACGACACTGGATGGGCTCGGTTGCTGATATGGAGTTCGAAAACTGGATACTCAGCGACCTTACCATCGGCCAAGCGTGCGTAGATTTTCTGTTGGGACATTTTAAACGTTCCTTAAAAGTGAGAAGAAAAGACAAACTAACAAAAACAAAGATAGAGTCTTAAGTACTGAAGATGTAAGCAGCCCCTGTATCGCCGGCTCCATTGACATCTGATGTAAAAGATCCTGAAACAAAGTACGAACTATCACCACTCAGAGCCACTGAGACACCAAACTGATCTCCAGCAGCTCGATCACTAGTAATGATCCTGGCGTCTTGAGTCCATGTGGTACCCGATCTTGAAAACAAGTAAACACCACCTGTATTAGTAAGACCGGAGGCATCGATTCCGTGAGCACCAACAGCAACCGTTGTTCCATCTAACGAAATAGAGACAGAGTGTCCAAGAACATCTTCTGCAAGTCTGTCATTAGCGATTAACTTGGCTTCTTGAGTCCAAGTAGTACCAGATCTCACAAAAATATAGACAGCACCAGTATCGCTGACTGCGCTGATGTTAGCTCGATGAGCTCCTATCGCTACTCGAGATCCATCAGAGTTAATAGAAACACCTTGACCAAGCTGATCGCCGGTAGCTCGATCACTGGCGATCAGCTTGGCTTCTTGAGTCCAAGTAGTACCAGATCTTACAAACACATAAGCAGCGCCGGTTTCAGCAACTGAACTGATATCAGCTCCGTAAGCTCCTGCAATAATTCGAATGCTATCTGATGAAATTGATACAGAAATACCTAACTCATCTCCGGCAGCGCGATCACTGGCTGTCAATTTAGCTTCTTGTGTCCAAGTGGTACCGGAGCGTACATAGACATAGACGGAACCCACTCTAGCTACAGCAGAAATAGCAACATCCCTAGCACCAACAGCAACCCTTGTTCCATCTAACGAAATAGAGACAGACCATCCAAAAAGATCATTTGCAAGACGATCACTGGCTGTTAACTTAGCTTCTTGTGTCCAAGTGGTGCCTGATCTTACATAGACATAAGCTGCACCGGTATTGGCCACTGAGGAAACATCAGCTAGCCTAGCGCCTGTTATTACTCGAGTACCGTCTCCCGAGATAGCTACCGATCTTCCAAACTCATCTCCAATAACTCTATCACTAGCAGTCAATTTGGCTTCTTGAGTCCAAGTAGTGCCTGATCTTACATAAACATAAGCTGAACCAGTAATGGAATCATCATTGATCGCTGCAATAACCACTCTAGAACCATCGTCAGTCATAGAAACAGACCAGCCAAACTGATCACCGCTAACTCGATCATTGGCGATCAGTTTAGCTTGTTCCACGTTAGGGATAAATGTAGCTCTAGTGGTAACAGAAACTGTAGGACTCCATTCAGAGACCAGGTTGTTGCTATCTCGATAACGAGAACGGATATGATACAGAGTAGAACGATTCAAATTGGACGACACCCAACTAACCCTGTTAGAAGAGTTAGCTAGTGACTGACTAACGATATTACTGAAAGCTAAATCAGTAGATACTTGCCAGTCTGTATTGAGATGGGCACCTGTACCTGTGGTCATAGCGAATGCACTGCCATTACCAACCACCACAGCACTGTTAACTGCACTTCCAACCATAGATGTCGCCGTGACTGTGGGTGTCTGTGGTCGAGCTACATCAATCACCACATTGAATGCACGACCATTCAAGATAAACCCACCACTGCCATCTCCCACTGCAACAGGAGCGGTGTAGACGATCCTCTTACCCACCATGTAGACTGAACCACGGATGGCTGAGACGGTGTAGGTGGTGAAAGTATCGAAATTACTGATGGTATATTCAGCTGTCAGACCGACTGTCACAGCCACAGGACCTGTCACATTGACTGTGGCAAGACCACTATCAGGCAAGACATTACCCGTGAGTCTACCAGATGCATCCAGACCTGCGATGCCTCCCGGTGCCCCCACTTGGTTTTGACGGATAGCGTTCAGTAGCGTGGCGGCCTCAGATGCTGCTACAGCACCTGTACCACCTTCATGGATCCTGAGTCGATCGACGACAGTGGATCCCGCATTTGGGGAACTTAGCGTTCTGGTCATTTACCTATCTCCAACTAAGAAAAGACTCTTTGCATTGATCTTGATCGATGGTTCGAACAAACAACATGCAGTGAGAAGGTCTGCTGATGTATTCTCACCACCAGGAACAATTACTGGAGGAACTACAGTGGGCCAAAACAATGTGATATCAGGAATCCTAGCTACGATCAGACCTGTGGGACTGCCTTTACGGATAGCGATATCAAAAGTGTTCTGAGCTTGCTCTGTGTTAGCGAGTACACCGAAATTAAAGCTTCCTCGATTCCTGCTCATGTTGAGCACACCACTGGTGGTGGTGAAATCTGGTGCACTTGTACCTCTGTGTTCCACGGTCCAATAAAGAGTACTGGAAGTAGGAAGGTTCGTGGTTCTCACTGTGAAAACAACTGAATCTCCAGCTCTCATTACATCAACAGGTGGTTCGATCGTAAAGGAGTTGAAGTTTCTGTTCTGCATCATATCAAGCAATGTTCGATATGTTACATACTTATCCAATCCAACTCCATCGTCGATGTCTGTAGAGGTCAGACCACGGGTTTTCACCCATTCGATCAAAGCCTCAAAAGCAGGTACATCAGACAAAACGATAGCATTCCTCACCCTCTCAAGGGCCACCACCACAGGTTCAAACCCATAGACGTCTTCCAACAAGTGACGATGTAGTGTAGGAGGATAGGTGATCGGTTTGTTGATAACGTCAGACCAGTTCACTGCACGACTGTCACTCATGACAGTTTCGTACATGTTCTTCAGACCTTCGACGTTATTCTGATAAAGACCACCCAGTACTTGATAAGAGTACCTCACTTGGCTTGTGACTGCTGGATTGATCACAAGGATCAATTGAGCGATCTCTTTACCAAACTTCAGAGTGGCTTCTTGCAGTAACTCAACACACTGATAATCTACACCTCTGGTGAGAAGGCGGTTATTGCCGTGATCATAGATGACCAATGACTCAGTAAAGAAAGGCGAATAAGTCGGAGCTACAGCACGGATCTGGGCTACACTCAGACTCTTGACTTCTCCACTGACGGCATTGTCTGCATTGGTGCCCGTGGGGTCCAACGGGTAGCGGATCAGTGGTGCTGATGGCATGATCGCGCTTTACAGAGTCGTGAGCTCTTCGCCCGAGACACGAACGGCAGCACCATTGATACTGGAGCGCACGTTGACTCGTTCACCAGGACTGAGCATCAAACCCGTGATCTCCAATGTACCACCCAATGCAGCGACCACCACACCACGCTCGATGTACTCAGCGTTGGTAGCGATGGCGGCATTGGCCAGAGCCACATCCACCACTGTATCGGTAGCGCCTGGATTGACCAGGTTCAGATTGATCTTAGCACCAGCACACAAAACAGGTGCAGTATAGATCGTTGTTTCAACACCAGCGGACAGTACCGCGATACCAAGACGGCCAAAACTCATTTTGTCAACTCCTAAAAGAGTAATTACGAACACTCAACTGATTAAGCGAAACATACACTGGACCAGCCTGATCTCAGGCTGGTCCAGTACTTACCTGTATGTCATGAATTGGATTTACCACTCATTCCTATCATAGATCACAGTAGCCAAAGCCCCACCATTGGCAGCGATGGCTTGCTGTACATAGACCTGAAGACCGGGCATCTCTACATCCAAATCGACATGGGTGTGAATCACATTGGCTTTGGAATCCAGAACCAAACCCAGACCACTGATCTCTGAGATGTTGTGTCCGTGGACTGAGTTGGCTTTGAAGTTGATCTGAGACTGAAGATCAGCCAGATTGGCATTGAGTCCAGAGATCTGATCACGGGTATGGGTATGACCCACATCCGATTTAGCCAACAACAATTCACCAAGTCCGCTGATATTACTTGCATCATGAGCGTGCAGAGCATTTGCTTTGCCATCCAATGCTGTTTGCAGTCCACTGATATCAGTCAAGGCATGACCGTGTACAGTATTGGCTTTCTCAGCCAAAGCTTGAGTCAGTCCTGTGATATCACCAGCAGTGTGTGTGTGAACAGTTGCTGCTTTGGTGTTTAGAGCACTCTGTGTTGCATTGCTGATCGGTTTGTTAGCATCTGAAGTGTTATCAACTTCTGACAGACCGATCGACGCTTTTGTAACACTAGACTGTACCAGTGAGGTTTTGATACGGAAGTTTTGACCGTCTTTAACAACCGGGATATCCTCACTGCCATCCAGAATCATCAACTCATTGAGTTGTGAGATACGCTTTGCCATGTTAGAAGCTCCTATTTAAGAGAGCAAGATCTCAGCTCTGCTCAGTACCGAACAAAGTGAAGGACATATCACCACTACTGGAGCGAACGACAACAGTGTCTCCTGCAGACAGAGTCATACCCAAAGTCAGACGCTTGGATCCACGGCCATCCACCAAAGCATCAAACTCGATGTAATGACGATTGGCAAGACTCTCACCAGCAGGTACCACAGCGATGCGATAAGAACTGATCACACCTGAGGTGTTACGGTTTACCAAAGCCAAAGTAGAACTGATAAAGTTCTTCAAAGCAGGTACCGTGTAGAGTACTGTGTCGCTGTTAGCGGTAGGTGCAGCTTGACCTGCGATTTTGTACAGATTAGACATTGGAAGATCCCATCAGAAAGAACGGATGCACAAGGTTAGAGAGTTGATCGGCTACAGCGGCTTGGATAGCAGCAGCCTGAGCAGTACTCACGGGTTTATTCATATCAGAAGTGTTGTCTACGTTACCAAGACCCACATCGGCTTTGACCAACACCACTAGACCTGTCTTACCAGCCACACTGTCCACAGCACCTGAGGTGATCTGAACATAAGTGCTACCAGACCAACGATAGGTCTTATTGCTGTTGATAGCTACATAGATCTTACCTACTTCACCAGAAGCTGGGAAGGCAGCCAAAGTAGCGAACTCCAACACATCATCCACGTAAGAGGGCAGTTGAGTCACAGGGACCAAACCAGCAGCATCCAGAGTGGCGACACCATTAGCTGCACCCTTCTCACTAAGAGCGATCCTTGCAACCGTATCGCCTACCGTGATGTCTTGTGTACCATCAAAAGCCACTCCGTTGATCAGTCGCGCAGTTTGCAGTCGTGTGGCCGTACCAGCATTGCCGCTGACGTTGATCTGATCACCGGTGTTGATACCAACGATGGCGTTGAGTTTGGCTTTGTCTGTGTTCGACATAAAGCCATGACTGGTCTCTGTGGCAACTGCGTGGGCACCTGTGCCTTGACCTGCGTGTGAGGCGGGTGTGCTGGCATCACGAGCAGCATTGGCTTTCGTCGTTGCATCATTACCTGCTAAGAAAACAGCGTTCAACTCAGCTGCCTGGATGGCAGACATGGTGGCCAGTGAGACAGGTTTGGAAAGATCAGCGGTGTTGTCTACGTTGCCCAGACCCACATCGGTCTTATTGAGCACCACCAAACCACTTCGACCATTGATCTTCTCTACGCCAGAACCTGTGATGTCGGTATACTGAGTGCCAGACCAACGATAGACCTTATTTGTATCCATCGAGATAAAGATCTTGGAGACCTCACCAGTAGCTGGAAAAGCAGCCACTGTAGCGAATTCCAACACATCATCCACATAAGAGGGAAGTTGATTGCTTGAGATTTTACCATCAGCACCAAGCCTAGGAACACCAAAAGCGACATTGGCATCAGCCCAATGCACAGCCAGTGGATCTGTGGCTTCGATCAAGATATTCTGTGTACCATCGAAGTTAACTCCGTTGATCTCACGTGCGATTTTCAAACGATCGGCTGTACCTGCATTACCAGTGGTATCTCTGGTGGGCATCGTATCGATAACGTTATCCAGCGTACCATCGAGTACCAGAAGTGCTTGACGTACTGCTTGGATGTCACTCAGTCGCCTACTGGTGATCTGTGCAGTTGGAACTGGAAAACCCAGTTGTGGTGAAGTAGTGCTCATTGGTGGTGTGTCCTCTGGCAAGAAAAATAGACTATGGCCACAAGATCTAGTGAAAAAAACAAACACAAAGACCACGGGAGGTTTTAGCCTCCCGTGGTCGATGTTACGATATAACTAAGCGCTGATTCTTCAGAACTGCATCACACCTTAAGGCCAAGTACCTTCAGGATCTCCCCACTGAGCCGTGTTATTGTCCCAGTCAGTTGGATCAGGTGTGTTGAAGTTCAGAGGATCCCCGATGAATCCATTAGGATCAACGAAAATAGCTCACGCGGACACGATCGGTCCCAACGGGAGCGAATGCCAGCGTGATGACCTTTCCAACGATTGTGTAATCTGCAGTAGCGCCTGGCTCGAGCAGTTGACCGTTATAGAACACTTCTTCAGTGCCTGCAACCATGTCAAAAGCCACGGTGAACACCGTGTTCACGCCATCCACATCACCCACAGGAGCTTCGCGCTTGACGATCTTAGCGTAAGTCAGCGTCGATGCAGTAGCAGCTTCGATCAGGTCCAGACGGCCGTCCAGAGCGGTATCACCAGCCAGACGCGCAGCAGCTTCGGTATTGTCAGCAGCGATGCGATCAGCGGTTTCTTGAGCGATCGATGCGGTGTGGACCGTATCAGCGCTGGTACGTGCAAGCGACTCTGCATCCAGAGCGTTTTGCAGTGCGGTGTCAGCAGAAGCACGGGTGGTGGCTTCAGCAGACAGCGCAGCAGTACGGGCACTGGCTTCGTTGGCAAGCGAGGTCGACAGCGTCGTGTTCAGGAGCTGACGTGCAGCCACTTCGTTGCTGATCTGGATAGCCAGATCTGCATCGGCAGCGGTGCGTGCGGTCGTCTCAGTACCCAAAGCGGTGGTCAGATCGGCATCAGCAGCGATGCGAGCAGCGGTTTCAGCAGCCAGAGCAGCGCCACCATTGGTGCCGATGGCATCGATCGATGCTTGCAGGGTGGTCTGCAGGGTGGCGTCAGCGGTGATGCGAGCCACTTCTTCAGCTTTCAGAGCCGTGTCCAGTGCGACTGTAGCGGCTTTGAGACTCGTGACACCTGCCAGGAAGTTGGTGACAGCAGGCAGAGCCAGCGTGCCATCGGTCTCCAGACCAGCACCTGCTTTGGTCGCATTGACCATCGAGGTGATCATCGTCTGCAAACTGCCATCAGCAGCCTGCCAAGCGGTGTTCACTGCTTCGATAGCAGCCATGCGCTCAGCATCGGTCGACATCGTGTTGAAGATCTGTGCGACGTTCGATTCGATGGAGGCCAAGCTGGCTTCGAATGCTGCGTCGATCTTCGTACGTGAGAGGGTACTGTCGCGAAGTTGTTGACCACGAATAGTAGTAAGAGACATTTTTAAATCCTTAGAAAAAGAAACACTAACCCGGGTTGAATGAAACCATCAGCGGAAAACCACACTATCGCTAACGTCCAGATCGAAAGAAGTATTGAACCAAGTGATGACTCGGCCATTGACAATGAAGTCTTTGTCCAAACCATACGAGTAAACAACGCCGTTAACAATCAGAACACAAAGATCAAGATTTACAGGGTCGTATGGTAAGGTGAAGACTTGTTGAGCTCTTGAGGTCACCAAAAGAGTGACTGGAGAGTTCACTTGACTCGAAGGTCCTCCACCGCTGGCCTTATCCAATATATTTACCAAATCATTGAGCATGGCACTTACAGTGCTGCCTTTGGTCAAATCAGAGTAAATATCATCTAAAGGAGGAACGGCCAGTCTTTTATTGATCGTGGTCTGAGAAACCAAGCAGTACGAACCATTGGAAGGTACACCGATCTCAGGCAGATCTTGATCATACAGTATAGTGCCGGACACAAGAGAGGTGTCGATCGCTGTGACAGAAGTGAATCTGTAGCGATTGAGTTTGCCGGATATACCGGTCATCGTATTGATGTCTGTTACAGGAACAAACAACACATAAGAAGTATTTAAACCAAAGGCAAGTTCGCCATTGGGATCGTTTTGGATGTTGTAAACACCGTTCTCAAATGTATATTCCCCAGGGTTGTCCGTGGGTGTAAAAGAATCTACATAGAGAACTCCGTTAAGAGTCTGTGACATGAACCAGTGGCACTCTTAGAACTGCATCAAAAAGAGAAGACCAGAAGTAACTGCACCCAGTGCTGCGTAACGGAATGTGGAATAACTGCCTGTTTGGTTCATGGCGATCGTGTTACCCACAGCTGTTAGTGTGTCGACATCGTTACGAACCTGAGTCAGAGGTACGTAAACATCATCTCTTCCGGTGTTTTGACCTGCTGGATTAAATGCCCCAGTGGGGATGGTCACATCGTAAACAGCGCCAGTTCTGAAGTTCGATCCGATGCGAATGCGCATGGAATGCAACTGGATGTCGGTGTTCGCAGGCATAGAGAGAGCGCCTGCGTTGATGGATCCTGCCAGTTCTGAGTTGTGGGCATAACGGAAACCCACCGTGTACTTACCACTCAGACCTACTGTGGCACCACTGTCAAGGCAAGGTACTGTGAAACTATCGGTAGTCACAGAGCTGATGATAGCGTTCAGATACAGAGCGTTGGTCTCTTTGACGATAACCCGATCGCCCACTGCTCGACCATGTCCAACGTGTTGGATCGTAAGTGAAGTACCAGTGCGACTCCAAGCCAAACCAAAGAAGACATTAGAGGAAGATAGACAATGCACTTTGAGCAAGTTGGTCGAAAGTGCTTCATAACGAGTAGCCGTATTGTGAATAATCCCACTGGCTGATCCGCTTCCTGAGCCGCCAGATGCATCGATCAGTGCTTGGATATCGTCAGTAGTGGGCACACGGCGAACGCTCTGACCATCGGAAGACGCAACATACACATCCAGCAACCCAGCACCCCTGGGAACCAGATACATCGCATCAGGCACAAAAGTAACAGGCAGGTTCGTTACTTTAAATACAGAAAAATCAGCCATGAGTGAAAACCCTTAAGTTATTGGTCTTTAGTCCAAAATATCATCAAGACCTAATCAGAAATTACCCTGAACCAAAGTGATCTGGTTCAGGGTAATGAACTAGATTTACTTAGGTATTACCACTCAGCACCAGCCATGAACAAAGACTGAGCCGACAACACCTTGGTGTGATCCAGCACAGGGATGTCCGCAGCAGTCAGTGCACGACCAGCAGTCACACGGCCTTTGGCGTCCACCGTCACCACAGGGTAGCTACCGGCTGCAACGCCGGTGTTGCTCAGCGTAGCAGCAGAGCTCACATCAGCAGTGCCATCAAACACCACAGACCAAACGACATCACCAGTGGTCTGGATAGCACGGGCTTGAGCCAGACGCGTGGCGGTATCGGAGGCACCAGCGGTGACTTGGATCTCGAAGTAGACCGTACCGGTCCAACGGAAGATCTTGCTGCTGTCAGCAGTAACGTAGATCTTACCCGACTCACCAGTAGCTGGCAGAGCGGCTTGGTTAGCGACTTCGATGACGTCATCCACATAGGAAGGCAGCTGGTTAGCTGGCACCAGACCGTTGGCATCCAGTGTAGAGACGCCATTGGGCATGCCTTTCTCACTGACTGCGATGCGTGGGGTAGCATCCACGGCATTGATAACGATGTCTTGAGTGCCGTCAAAGGCCACACCGTTGATCAGACGTGCGGTCTCAAGACGCTGAGCAGTGCTTGAGCCACCGCCGCTCAGACCCGAGACTGCCGTAGTGATCATCGCTGCGACATCAGCTTTGTTCAGAACGTGACGGATGGCAGTACCATCCATATTGGTAAACGCGATCTCTGCCAGGTTGATGTCGCTGGAAGGTGTGACATAGATCGTGGAGGGAGCGAGAACTGCTGGGATAGCAAGGACTCGACTGATGCGGATTTCGGCCATGGTGTTTACTCTTTCGGTTTGGAAAACAAGGATCGTTCGCAAGAACTTACTTCGACTGACACATTCTCTTAACATAAGTCAAGAGATACCAGACATCACTGACTGGTCTTCCTGTCATGTAGTTGACAGGCTTATGAGATCCCGTTTGTCTAACGGTACTTCATCACAAAACTCCTCAAGTACAATCAAACCCTAGGTCTCAAAGGTTTGGCATAAGAGAGAGTGGTTTTATTGATTTTCAATGCTTGCTTGACGATAGCAGAGGGAGTCAGAGTCTCCCCTAGGTCGATACCATGCAGTTTATAGAACTCATGACAGAGTTCAGCACATTGATAACGGGCATCATCCTCAACGGTTTTACCCACATATGCTCGGTATGCGTCCATGAAGCTGTAGACAGAACCGATCCTTTGTACCATATAGAGCTCAGAGGCTGAGGTCCATTGGACATTCATGGGGATGCAGTAGAAACTGTCCCAATCACGAACAGGACTCAAACGAACAACAGGTTGTGTGGCTTCAACAACCATAAGATGTCCGTTTACACGCCAAGCTGTGGCTGTGTGTGCGAATTCCGAACGAGTAAAGAGTCGGATCATTTTCAAGTAGAAATCACTCTTGGAGTTGTATTCACTACCTGACCAGACCAACATATCGCCGGATTGGATCATTGAACGATCTTGCATGATTCACTTTCTTGAACAGTCAATAGAGGATTGACTGACTTTGGGACAGACGGTCATAGTTCTTGAAGATACCTCAAATTCAGGTGTCAGTGAGTCTTTGATTATGATTTCAAACTCATAGAACTCTTTTTGATCCAGATCTTTACAGACCAAAGGGTATCTGTTCTGATTGTATTTGTAGTACAGGGTATCGAGCAACACCCACTCATTGGTGTTGGACGATCTCTTTCTGTATTCTATATAGATACCGTCCATAGCATAACCTCTAGCACTGACCAACTCTGCTGTCAGAACGATCGAATCATCCTGAGCAATCATAGAGAATGTAAAGACAGGGTGGATCAAAGACTTGATAAAACACTGTAGTTCGTTGTTTGAGAGGAAATCACTCAAACTATGATGGTGTGTTTTGGAGGCTTTATCACTTAAAAGACTGACGATACTTTGCAAGCTTTGCAAAAGCGTCTCACCTGAACGCCTACCAGGGAGGTCCTTCAACTCATGTTCGTGTGATTTATCAGCCTTCTTAGAGAGTTCTTCTCGACAGACCTGTCTGTCCAAGTTCATACGAAAAGACTCTAAGGTATTTGGATCTGCATCTTTAAGGAGGATGTGAGTCAGATCTAGAATATCCTCTAAAACATCATCGCGGTGATGTTCCTGTTTTTGATCTTGGCTTGGTTTGTTATCGATGCTCATAAAGACTCATAGATTCTATTCAAGCAACAGATGTGTCTCATCTTCCAAAAGCAAAGGAGCATCATCCTCAAGCAACAAGATCTCCAGGAGATAATCACTGTACTCCAGAGTATGGAACTTGTAGATACTTTTATCACGATAATGGCTGTCGATGACACCGGTGGCCACGAAAACCTCATCGAGCAAATTACCTCTACCTGCACCTTCGGTCTCGATGCGATAAGGACGAAGTGCGTCTCCATCTCCAAAGTTCAGATGGATATTGAGCTTTAGGTAGTCATCCTCACGATTGGTGCGGATCTCATAGCTCAAATCATGGCGTTGACGCTTAGGGATACTGCGTACATCACACAAGTCTGGATTGACATTTAGTCCATACTGTTCGTTGTACTTGCTCAGAGCGAGTTTGATCAGGAATTTCTTCAATGACATGATGCATCCGATATTGGTTGTGATATGACGGGTGATGTGAGCGAAGACGGTATACACATCTCGTTCCAGAAGATCTCAGAAAAAAGAACATAGAAGACTCCACACCACCCGCGAAGGGCAGTGTGGAGTACTTTATTCAGTTTTCAAATCACTTTGTCACTTAGCCATGTGCTGATAAGTCTGCACCACCATACGTGACCAGTGTTCGATCTCGAACTCACCGGCTTCAGTGGCTTGAGTGATCTCATCAAAGCTCATCCAACGACCCCTGGTGATCACATTCTCTTCATGGCCTTTGAGTGAGTCTGGATCCACACCCAGGAAGAAGGAGACAGCGATGTGAACGCGATCTACCTCAGTTCGGGTGTTGTACATGATCCCGCAGTTGCTTTGAGACAGTTTGCTGAAGATCTCCTCAACGATCTCTGCGCTGAACTCCAAACCTACTTCCTCTTCAAGCTCACGAGCAGCTTCATGGGCGATCAGTTCCATCAAAGATTTACTCTCATCAGGTTCTGCTTCCATGTGACCGCCCAGTCCGATAGAGCATTTGCCAGACAGACGTTGCTCACCACCGGCTTTACCACGGCGATAAACAAAGACTTGTCCTGTTTTCTTATCGAACAAAGTGATGTATGGGATGATCTGAAGCAACGAAGGATCGGTCTCGCAAGTCGAGCGATCTTCCAAAGTAGGTTTCAAAGAGAAGAGCTTTTCAGAATCTTTAACGTAGACGTCAAGTTCGGATTGGTCGATATCGATCAGAAAGAGATCGGATTTCTTGATACACAGGGCTTTTGACATGATTTAAAAAAGATGAAAAGGTATTACTTACGATAAGAAGCTGCAAGATAACCACTGACTTTCTGATGGTCGATGATACTGATCTCGATGGCTCTCACTATAATTACCATGTCCATAGAAAATTTCATCATAGAACTAGTAACAGATCTTGCAAGATCGATTTCCTGAGTATCAAGATGTTCTTCTTCGCTGTGATACAAGATCTCTTCGATCTCTGATAGCAGTTTATGCTGGTGGTTATTGATCTTTTTGCTTTTGGTATTGTAGTTACTACACATACCGCGCCAATCTTCTGTTAGCTTGACCAAAGATTCAAGATAAGCAACAGCCTGTACTTGGGTGTGTTCTTTTAGTTCGATCTGTTTCTTAGCTTCTTGGTGTAGTTTCTCGATATAGACCATCGTCTCATCTTTGGTCATATGACGCATGTAAGCCACGATATGGTCACCTCTGGTGATCCCATGTAGTGTCCTGATGGTGCTTTTGTCTACTTTTTTTGCTTCTGTAGGATCATGCTCTTCGATAAGTTTAAAGAGATCGAGATCGAGATCTCTGTTTCTCTCAAACTCATCCTTGACGTAGCTGGTAAAGAAACCAGAGGCCAGATAGATACTGTCCACAGAGCTATCTGTGATACCTTGTTGTTTGATGTTTCGGATGGCCTCGGCCATATTCATGTTGGCGATCTCCAGGTTCATGATCGCGCCATCGGTGATGTCTGTGGTTTTCTGAAGATCAGAGATCTCGTTGATCAGGTCACTCAAACCCACATCACGGCCGATGTAAGCAAAGTTAGACATGATACCTAGATCGGCTTTTCTTACTACATCAGTGCTGTCAATAGCCTGATCCTTGGACTTTTTGCTATCAGACTCTTTGACAGTCTTTAGATCGTTCTTGACTTTCTGATTTAGAGTATCTGCTTTGTTCTTTCTGAAGAACTCTGCTATCTTCTCCCACAGTGCCTTGAAAGTCCTTACGATAGCCTCCCAGATGCTTTTGGCTACATCAGCGATACCTTCCAGAGAGACCGAGTCTTGGGTGAAACATTCCTGAGAGACGATCAAGTTGTCTTTGAAGATACCAGTATCGTTCTTGATGTGCTCTAAGGTGATCTTGCCTAGTTTGATAGCGCTTTTACTGACAGGCTTGTTCTTTTGTTTGGCAAAGACTTGTTGGAGCTTCTTAAGTGTGTGAAGGGACTCAAGTGCTTGCTCGATGCCGTTAGACATTTGAACGAGATCTTGGTGATCGTATCCGACCTCCTCCATGTCGGTTGTTGTCTGCTCGATCGGAGCTCGGTCCAGGGTAAAGATTAAGTTACTCATGTTGCACAGTCTTTCTCAAAAAGAAGAATCATCATTTTCTTACTAACGTTAAATAGCTCACCAGAGAGTATGTGTCTCAACTGGTAGTTTGTCTGTCCTGCTGAGCCTTTGACAAAACCAACCATCTCAAAGCGTCCGATCTCACTCTTGGTTCGATATAAGGCACCGGTCTTTATCAAAGGCTCCTCGATCTGCTCGATAGTCAACGGAGCACTCATTAAGATCATATCGTCGGTACTCACACCATACCCTCTGTTTACTTTCACAGGCAGGATGATGGATATACATCGCTTGATAGCATCGATATACGACATTAGAAGACTCCTTCAACGTGTCCTGTAGGGATCTTCCTGCCTACGGGTTTTTGATCGGTGATTAAAGTAACAGTACAAACTGATCGGTATGTTTTACCACTCAGACCCATACCTTGGAGCTCAGTGAGTACCTGTACGAACGCTATGATGCCTTTGAGTTCGACGATTTTATCCTCTTCCATGAAGACATACTTACAAGGCATCCCTGGGTAGATAAGCTCTGCATCGCAATTCTCCCAAATGAAGTCGATGCGAGCACTCCTTCTTTGGTTGGCTTTAGTGTATTCTTTGAAAGGATTGGAAGAAGCTCCAGAAGATGCAAAAGGCGCATAGTTCAGACCGTCTTTGCGATCTTCAGCACTGACCTCATAATTGAGATTAGCCCGTTGTCCTTTAGGACCTTCTTCAGTAGGATCCACTGGTTTCTTCATGAAAGATCTTGCATCAGCCATTCGAAACCCATTACCTGAGTTCATGTAAGACACATCGGCACTGTCTTGGTATCTTTTAGTTCGATTGGCTAGTATGTTTAAGATAGGACCGTCTTTGTTATAAGATCTATCAATGGATGGAAACCTATCTTGCGGTAAAGCATAGATCACAGCTTTGTCATCTTTGGATGTATCGAAACGCTTGTGATTGTACAATGGATAAACAAACCACATCTTCTTGCCACTGTAGCGTTGAAGATAGTTACCGATACCCGAGGAATAAACTCCACCCATCTTCTCTTGTAGAAAAGTGGGGAGATTGGTGACGATTGTGCCATTGGGTAGGACTGTGTCTTTTCTGGCGGATGTGTTATCAGGCTCGACGATGTTGATGCCTTCGATGGAGGGTTTACCGTCGATCTGTACTTTCATTGACTCACCTGCTAAGAGGGTGTGAATAAGCTGCTTTTGAGTCGTGTTGTGAAAGACACCGTAGATAGACTTTACTCGAAGAGGTTCCAAAGATCGATCCAAGAGCTGTAGCTTGATATCAAGTATGTCTGTCAAGTTCAGTGATTCAGTATCGATCAACTCCAGATCACTACCCGTGTAGACTGGATTTTCATCTGTGAGGAAGACTGCCTTGTAACGTTCTACTTGGATCTGGCTGTCTTTTTGCTTGCTGTCTGTTCCCTCTTCGAGTAAGATGCGCTTGACAGTGAACTCCAGATTGGATCGATAAGGATAGAGTCTTGAGATGTATTCACCCAAAGCAATCTTGATCTTGACTTGCAAAATATCACCGATGTTATTGGCGTAATCTCGAACGGTATCGATAGCCATGATCTTGAATACTGGGTAATCTTCTTTCTCGGTGTGGAGCATACCACGGTATTCAAACTTGACTGGTTTCTTACCCGAGGACATGATGTCACGAATATCAGCCCATATGGCTGATCGTTCGATATGGTTTGTACCCATATATTCACTTCCTATTGAGGTTGATTAGTCGAGTTTTGAAGAACTCTCCAAGGGAATCTCGTTCTTCGTACTCTGTCTTATCGGCATTGATACGGGTAACACCGGACATATCGTTGCTTGATTGAAGATTGTTCAGAGCGTTAGAGTTGAAGAAGTTTGAAGCATTGACCCTTTGGAGTTGATTCAAATGCTGCGCCATCAGTGAGTTAGCGATCTCAGGGGTGAACTGGTATTTAGCATGCTCGTAGATGGTGTTGGCAAAACGATCGAGTAAAATGAGGTCATCAACCGGAGCATCTCCTACGTTGATACCTCTGTCGAGTCGTGTCTTCCAAGCATGGATGTGTTCTGAGATACAATCATAGATCTCTTTGACATCTGACTGAGAGACCACACGGATGGGTACATCTTCTTTGAAGTAGTCTGCCATCTGTGCCACGGTGAGCATGCTGGTCATCCATTGATTGTGGATATCGTTATCGATGGCAGATACACCACTGACATTGACACCATGTCTTCTGACATCGTCGATGGATCTTGACTGAAGATAAGGGATCTTCACTCGGTAGTAATGATCCCAGAGCCTAGAAGTCGTATCGATGTGTGCTTGTGTTCTTTTCATAGAGTACAGACTCTTGTTGGTAGATCATAACTGAGAGTAGAGTGAAGTGATAGATATCCTGATTACGAGTACTGTGCTTTATCAGCTTGTTTAATCAGTGTCATCAAAATGGGTCCGTAGTAGAACTGATCCAATCGGTTCCAACTGCGATACTGATTGCACAAAGCATAAAGCATATCCAGATCTAAAGACTGTTTCTTCAGATAGTCTTTAACCAGTATCTCAAGAACGCTTTGATCTGGTAGATCGTTATAGAAGGAAGCTGAGAGTACATATTTATTATCATGCAAGACTTCATGTTTTAGGACATATGTCTTCACATCAGTCACGTACTGGTTATCGATGGCAGTGTGTAGTCCGCCTTTAAAGCCAGTGGTTGCAATGGAATCCTCTAGTGAGAGGGTTTTTACATCGTTGGGATCGCCGATCCTCAGACTCGTGTCTGGTGAGTGAGGGTAAGTGACATAATCCACATTTGTGAAGAGCAGACCACCAAGCCATGTATTTCGACTGAAAAGATGCTTGTGAACAAACCCCATCTCTTGATTACACATCAGTCTACCATTGTAATCCCGGTTGAGCAAGAGCTCCCAGAACTGAGACTGCTTCATGTAGATATCTTCGTCAGTGGGTAGTTGTTTGATCGAACGGATCTCTGGAGCATCAAACGAATCCACGATCTGCATGAGATAGCTCATGAGGTATGGATCATAGAATGCATGTGTCTGACCAGGAAGTACCAGAGTGAAGTACTTCCTGTCAAAGAACATCTTAAAATAGTAACGAACCAGTTCACGATAGAGTGTCTTCAGATTGGTGACCTTATCGTATTCCTCTGTCTTCAGAGTCGGTGAGAGTCCTTCGATCAAACGTTCTTTACTGAAAGTATAACTACGGATGGTCTTGGTCTGCAGGCTCTCGAAGATCTCTTGATTGTTCGATACATACCCTACCAGCTCGTATTCGATGGCGTGTGCACTGTCTAGATTGAAGGTCTTTCGCTCTACCTGCGTGATGCGAAAGATGGCTTTTTGATTGTCCGATGTGTCAGTAATAAAGTAATCACTAACGTTGGGGATCAAAAAAGGGTACATCAAACCATTACCACTAACGGCGGTGATGGCTCGATCTGCATCATAACTGGAAGTCAAGGCAGAAGAGACACGTATCTCCAGACCCAAGACACGATGGTATTGTTGGTAGATCCCTGGGTTAGCAGCATCGACTTCTCTCAGATCGTTATGTTCATTGACCACTTGTGAGTAGTAATCAACACTCCAAGGAGCTCCTTCGATATAAGCGATCAAAGAATGCAGAGGTACATGGTTATCATCATAAACGATACTTTTGTACTCTTTTGTCTGGATCTTAGGAAGCTGCGGCTGGGTCTTTAGCTCAGCGGTTGGTTTTCTGGATGCAATCGGCATAGGTCAGACCTCAGGTTGGGTGTTCAAAGTTCATAAGATCAGCTTGAAGTAAAGATAAAAAACAATCACATATTCCACCAACAACCCTTATGAGGCTGTTGGTGGGATGTGAGGCGAAGTGCTTCTAAGCCATCTCTTTAGGAGAGGCGATGATTGAGCTGATCAACACACGATTGGACCTGATGGCATTTTTACGATAGTTCTCGATAACGCGTTTATCAACTTTGTCAAAGAGATTACGTGTGTCGATGCCGTGGCCGTAATAATCATTGTGTCTCACTGAGGTTCTGTAACCTGTGAGGAAATGATAGATAGAATCAAAATCACTAGATGAGATCACCTTGGCATCACTGAGTTTAGTAAAGTCTGGATTGAACCTGAGTAGCTCATTGATAGAACCGATCAACTTCACCAAGGCTTTAGGATATCTCTGCAAACGCTTGAAGGCATCGTTGGGTAGTAAAGTCAGATCGGTTATGACACTGAGTCTAACCCGGTGCTGATTCCTCAAATTCAGTGCCTGTATGGCTTTGATATTGAGAGAAGCATCGCACATCAATGTGTTGTTCGATGTCATGTACTCGTTTCGATACATATCCACATGTAAGATCGATTTGTAGTTTGATCCAAGGTATGGGTACTCTGACATCTCTATGAATTCCATGATATCATCATCGATCACATAGTCACCCAGCTCTCTGAGGTTAAATAGAGTCTTTTTATCAACTTCATCAACCTCAGCTAAGATTGACATGATCGTGCCAGAACCATGAAGTGTCTGTGGAAATACAAAGTCATCATACTCAGGGATCTTCAAGACCATCTCTGGGTTGTGACGTTGGTTCATGATGGTATGCATCTCAAAAGCATGCATGGCATGTAGAGATGCTGTAAAGCTCTTACTGACCTTATTCAGATCATAAGCTTTGTCAGTGAACGAGATGTACTCATCATCCAGTAACTGATTATGCACCATCAAAGGGTATTGCACATGGCAACTGATGGGTTTTTCATAATTGAACTTGTAACCGAAGGAGATCTGCCAAGTACCTGAAGCGTCGTCTCGTTCAGCTTTCTCTGGAAGACCTTCAAACGTAAACATACCTTGGATACGTGTTTGTGTCTCAGAGATAGCCAAACTTACATTCTTAGCCACCAGATCTCCTACCAAAGTCAAACGATCCGTGCAATAAGAGGTGACATACTCCTCAAACGTCTGCTCATATCCGTGTTTGGCTTCTCGCTTATCCCAAATATGTTTGAGTACCGTCAATACTTCACTGGGAAGTAAATAGTGGTAATTGACACTGTGCAGATTGATATCATGCATCTGAGTGATGCGTACCCTGGCCTCATCTCTCCATCTGACTGCCTCTGCCTTACTGGGGCATCTGAAGGTAAAGTTGATAACAACATTGGTCGTAGCATAGACCGGAGTGACTTTTGTTCTTAGTTTATCATCTTCAAAGACAGGGATATGCTCCATCTTAGTCACAGCAGTCGTACCCAGTGCTTCGACATCAAAATCCTCATCGACTTCGATGAAGTTGTATCTGTCAGTACCAAAGTTGGGATTGCGATCTTTGCTCTCGATGCTAGTGCCAGCTGACTTCATCCTTTGTATATCACCAGGATAATAGATCCTGGTGTCTGGGTTGATACCAGTGAGTTTCTGGACCTGTGTGACGATATCGATGATCACAGGTCTTGCTACTGACTGAGCGATAGATTTTAAAGGTAAAACTATATTAGGCATATCTCAAGCTTGTTTGTAATGTTGAGCACTCAGCACCACATATTTCCTAACACCTGTGCAAACACTCACTGTATCACTGGAGAGTTTAGGTAAGATACCTGAGATGTATCTAAAGAGATCCTTGACAGCATAGGTAGCGAGTTCAAGATCCCTTGTATTATGTTGGTTTTCTTCTTGAGCCATCTTATCCAGATAACTCAAGTTCCTCTCAAGTACCTTATTGATGATAGGGATAGTTTTATCAAGATGCACCGACTGCTCTAGTAACTTCACGGCCTTATCTACCAAAGAAGACATCTCATCTTTCTTCAGTATAGAAGGTTCGTAAGGTCCTGGGACTTCTTGTGAGACGATTTTAATGTCCAGATTGAAGATACGTGGAGTATCATCCCTCTCTTGAAGACCCAGGACCTCTTCGACATCACAGTATTGGTTTTTGATCAGATTACCATAAGCATAATGGGTTTTATTACCATTGATTCTTTTATACTTCATCTTTAGCTTATCAAGCTTGCTCTTGACAGTAACTACCAGCTTTTCGATGTCATTTTGCAATCCAACATAATCAGCAGGTGAGTTCTCTATATTTTTCAAGCAATTCACTATATCGATCACGATCTCTCTATTGGCCATAACCAAGATGGATGTATCTTCCATGATTTTCCTGGTCGTATCTCCATTACAGCGTTGATCGATGGAGAAAGGAACCTGTGCCATCAAGAAACTCACCACGTCTTTGGGTGTATTGTCTTCACTAGAGACACTTGAAAACTGTAGCTTACTACCAGTAGCTCTCGCATCTTTAGGGATTTCTTGAACCATCTTTGCTGTTTTCTCCAGGCTCAAACGGACACTCTCTTTACCAGAGATGAGAGTGGAGAAGTATTGTTTGATCTTATCCCAGATCCTAGCGATCATCTCAAGGATCTTTTTGACCACTTTCTTCAAAGTATCAACAAGTCCTTCCAAAGTGATCTTGGTCGCTGTATGTCTGGTTTGAGGATCAACGAAGTTCTCCAAGGCAGGGACGATAGTCATAGAAGCTTTATTACCCAAACGCACGTGGATACTCTCCACAGCCCAAGAGACCATCTTGGCCGCACCCTCACTCAAAGGACGACCTGCTTCCATCTCTCTTTGAACCACGCCACTGAAAAGTTGCAGTTGTCTGGCTGCTTCTTGGTGATTCTCTAGGTCTTTAATCATGCTCTCATGGTGTTTGGTATCGAAGATCTCGTGATTTTGATACATATCCAAACTCCCATCGGTGATGTAAGACTCTGAGACGAGTTCCATCAGGGTGTTGTGTTTTTTCATCTTGTTCCTACTCACAGAGGGTTGATCTATTCTTAGACAATTGCGCAGTGCGCATCATACCATATCGTGAGCTTGTGACTTAAACAAAAAAAGAAAGGACACTGACCAGACAACACCCTCTTATCACGAAGGTGTTGTCTGGCTATGTTTCAAGTCTTATTGCACTTGCTCTTCTTTGAAGACACGAACAACACCCTTTTTCACTCCATGATCTTTGGAGTGACTGAAGCACATATTCTCAGCCACCATTACATTGAGATTCATCATTGGATTGACTGATCGCCATTGTTGGTCTTCACTCCGATTGCTTGGACCAGCGACAAAGAAGGAGGCCTTGGACTCTCCTTCTTTGTCAGGTGTTTTCTTTGCTTCCTCAACGAAGCTTGGACTTGCTTCAAAGAGTTTCATGAACATAGCCCCGATGGCCTTCGCTGCTGGTCCTTCGACCGACATTCCAATGGGGTGTTTCAGTCCTGCTTTGGCCATGGGGTTGGTGATTTGGATGCTGTTGAGTTTCATCATGAGTTTCTCCTGGACATGAAAGGTTATATAGATCAAGGGATTATGATCTCACCTGAAGTATATGTGACTGAGATAACTTACAAAGAGCTAAGACGTGATAAAGTACAGACAGATCCCCGTAGGGATCTGTCTGTACTGAGTATCGATCTACAAGCTTGTGACCCGTAGATCACTCACCTTCAGGCTGCTGCCTTCTCTTCTTCGTAAGAAGCGAGAGAAGCGCTCACGAAGTTCAGTGCAGCTTTACCAGCACGAACGTTCATAGCAGGCGTGAGAGTCACCAGACGCGAAGAGAAGCTGTTAAGCGAGGTCACAGCTTTGCGAGCAACGCTCAGGCCTTCTTTGACAGCGGCAGACTTCTCACCCATGTCAGCTGCTTTGTCAGCAACTTTCAGAGCAGCATTAACCAGATCCACCATCGACTTGTTCAGAGCTTCAATCTTGCCTTGTTGCTTCTTGAAGTCGTTGGTCTTGGTCATCAGAGCGATCACCAGATCACAAGCGGTCAGAGCTTGGTTAGGAGCCAGGGCTTCAAACTCAGCAGGAGCAGGCTTGGAAGCTGCAACGGTCTGCAGAGTGAACTTCGATTCAGCAGGCGTGAAAGCCATCTCCAGTGTGTCACCACCAACAAAAGGACCCACTTTGGAGACAAAGCTACCTGAGACTTCTGCAACAGAAGCGCCGCCGCCTTTGGAGACAGTCTCCAGAACAGCTTTGGCAGCTTTCTCAAGCTTGCCTTTAGCTTCGTCATCAGCAGCGCCTTTGACCATACCGTCCAGCACGTCCACTGCTTTGCCGATCGCATCAACCGAAGCCAGTTGCTGAGCGGTCATGTTGTCGTGATTACCCAGGATGGTTTCCAGGGAAGTCATGTCAACCTTGCCGTCTACGTTCAGAGCGCCTGCACCGGAGAACTTGATTTTACCAGCTTTAGGCTTGGCTTTGGCTTTACCTTCGACTTTGGTCTTCAGTGCTTCAGCCATCTTCTTGACTTTTTCACTGTTGTTGAAGAACTTGGCGAAGAAGTCTTTGATCTTTTGCCAGACCAGCAGGAAACCTTTCTTGATGGCTTCCCAGATGGCTTTGATCTTCTCACCGATAGACTCCACTGCCACACGGGTAGCGGTCAGACGGCTGCTCTTGGAACCGAAGGACTCCATAGCAGGCAGAGCGCTGCCAGTCATACGGATGCCCAGGCGAGCACAGATGGCTTCAACAGCGATCTCAGCGATCTCAGCGGTCGTTGCATCCACGCCTTCACCGCTGTCCACGGTCTCAGCCAGGGTCTCTTGGATCTCGCCAAGGGTCTCAGCATCGGCTTCAGCTTCTTCCACAGCGGTGTTCAGCTCTTCGATTTCGGTAGCTTGTTCAGCCACTTCTTGCGAAGCTTGTTCAACTTCAGCAGGCAGTTGTGGATCCATCTGCACTTCTGGAGCGACGGTGGTATCAGCTTCTTCCATGGCCAGAACCAGGCCTTTGTTGCGATTACGGAAACTCATGAGTTATACCTCTTTATTAAAACACGAAAACAAACGTTTGCTCCCTCTTTATTTAAGAGATGAGGCATCTCTATTCGCAGAGAGTGGTTTGATTGGTTAACCTTCAAACCACCATGCTGAATCTTTTATGAGTCTGATCTGTTAAGTTGTTTGATGTTATCCTTTACATAACTCAAAGCGTATGATGCCACACGAGCTGAGTAATCATGGATATCCATCGCTGCCATCAGATAGACTTTATCAACAAACATACTCTTTAGGTAGATGTATTCCACCAGACTGTTCTTGAGTGAAACCTTCTCTTGAGACATAGTCAAAGATTTGAAGTAACCTTTGAGAGTAAACTTCATGTTCTTCTTGGACTGGATCAAGCGATTGTAAAGAGATTCTTGAGCGATGCAAGCATCTACTAGCTTCTCCAAACTATCTAGAAAACTTCCCAGATCTGCCTTGGTCATATAATCTACAGACTTAACTTCTCTGTAAGAGCTCTTATCATATCCTAGGAAGATAGAAGACTCACTATAAGCTTTGGCTATGTCTTGTAAATCAGTCAGTCCTTCTTTAGGAAGATAGGATACAAGAACGATATCTGAAGGCAGGGTGTATGTGCACCGGTATGAGTCTGTGTGCTCTGAGCTAAGTACATAACCCTCTACAGTACCTTTGACGATGGTTTTAGCGATCACAGGTACTGTGGAGAAGTTCACAGGGATCTTTACAATATCTGACTCTGTCATAGCGATAAGACGTTTGATAGAAACGATATCAGTGAAGATATGTCTATCTATGCCAGCTACAGTTTCTTTAGTGAACTCACAGAGTGTGTTGATGTTATTTGTAAAGTTAACACCATCACCTATCTTCAGAGTGTCTATCACTTTGCTGTTACTATACTGTACATCATTGAGGGTCGATTCATTTGGCTTCTCTATTAGCTCAAGAGCTTTTCTATACTCTTGTATAGAGCTCTTCAAGTTATCCAAGGAGTTGACGCGTCTTTCGATGTACTTGCTAAGAGTTTGGGTGCTGTGTGATAGCAGTGAGATGAGTTTACCAAAAACATAGATCACACCTTTATAAAGCTTTGAGGCGATCTTAGGTGTGTATTCTATACCCATCGAAGAGATGGATTTGGCAGCATCTAGCAGATAACGTCCCACTGAAGAGGTGTTGTGAGAGAAAGTGCTGCTGTAGTCTTCACTGGCGTATGTGAGAGAACGAATATGTTCAGTAGCGATATCTGGCTCAGGCTGTGTGTCAACTCGATCCTCTTGCTCCTGTGTATCTGTATCTTGAGTCTTTTTTTGAATCTTTAGGTTGTCGTAGAGTACTTCAGCTTCACTCTTGGAGTAAGATGCCAGAGTTTTCTCTTTGAGTTTCTCTACTTCAAGCTCAGACTCCATGGCGATCTTTTGAAAGATTTTCATGGAGTATTACTCAATTAGGACCGTTGGAGATGTCTACACGCTCGATCCGATCTCCGAAGATCACGAACAAGGAGATGAGTAGGTCTTCAAAACCATACTCCAGACTCACCCAGCTCTTGATCACAGAGTGCAAAGACACAGGTACAGTCTTGGATTGAACACAACCCAGAGTCTGACCACCAAAGAACTTCTCGATGTCCACTCGAACCGAAGAGGATTCATCATTGGCCTCTAGAAGTCTGGCCCATTGAGAGATCTGGATACTTCGAGGAGTACCGTTCAAAAGATACTCCAGAGTCTCTAAAATGAATGCTTTGTGCAAGGATCCAACTGTAGGTTTCTCACCTTGCATCTCAAGCCATTTATAGAAGGAAGCATTACCAAATACCTTCATCGCTGTCGAGATCAGCTTCTCACGGAAGTCGAAGTCTTTGAGAACATCTGGCTGTCTACACCACTGAAAGTACAGATCTGTGACATCCTCAGAATAATAGTATTTAGTCAAAGGCAGTCGGTATGCTTTATAGATGACCGACTGCCTAAGAGATGGTTCTGTGATATCAGGACGTCGAAGGCCTTTTTGAGTGAGGCCCACGAATCCCGATTGAAGTACGGGATATGTATTCATGATCTTAATGAGTCTCTAGTTCCAAAGAGCTCTCAACTTCACGTTGATAGCGTTCCATCTTGTCGATACGACCTTGGATGTACTCGATCTCTTTTTCTACCTGTGGATTGTTTTTCTTGTCCTGAGCAAGCTTTAGGTGTAGAAGACGAAGCTCAAGCACCTTCTTCTTGTCCTTGCTTGCACGATAACGACTGGCTTGCCATTCAGCCACCACCAAACGAACGTGGTAAATTGGATTGCCAACAAATCCAGCAACGTAAGCAGAGTTGAAAGGATCGATCTCCCGTTCTTTGAACATACCTGTGATGCTGTTCTCATTTCTGGAACTGATAACGATATCTGGCACTTTGGAGATGATTTTCTCATATTCCCGAGTAGGGATACCGTGATCACCCAGGATTTGTGAGAAGCTTACAAAGTTGTTTCGAACGTTTTTGAGCACAGCAGGACTGAGCTGCATGGATTCTACCACATCGCTGTTGCCTTCGATGGCTTCATTGACATAGACCACATTGAGC
>JFJP01059062.1_pt1 | contig 26891 bp, 25 predicted proteins | sample 431651 | NCBI WGS metagenome assembly JFJP01 (sample SAMN02602958, study PRJNA72255) | Microbial mat metagenome, whole genome shotgun sequencing project. | biome: fresh water; feature: sink hole; material: water; isolation source: purple microbial (photo- and chemosynthetic) mats found in...
CTCTTCACAAAGCGGTTTTACTCTCGTGGAAATCATGATCGTGGTGCTTATCATCGGCCTGCTCGCGGCACTCGCCATACCCAGCTATCAGAAAATCCGCAGGGCCACCCAGGACAAGGCCATCCTCAACAACGCGCGCCAGCTTTCAGGCGCAGCCAATCAGTATTTTCTCGAGAATGGTGTCACCACGGTCAGCTCGGCAGCTCTGATAGGCAGCTCCAGCTACATCAAGGATTTCGGGACGGTCGCCCAGGAAACCTACCCCGCCACGATCGCCCAGGGCACGGATATCACGATCACGAACATCGCCGGTTCCCGCACCTTGGTCTTCGCAAACTGACTCGGGCCTGAAAAAGCTAAGCTTTTGGCAGATTACGCTGCCTATTGTAATGAAGTTGGTTTTATTGTGCCCGATCGATCAGTATTACTAATTCTGAGACTTATCAGTATCATACATCTTTCTGCCTAGGGCTGATCTGTGATCGCCCCTCAAGAATGCGTAGCATTCGCCAATCAATGCTTGGATAATGGGATTGCCCAACAGGCCCCATAATGGCCTTTAATGTCCACCGTTCATTCCTTCATCCATGGACCAAACCCAAGCAGTCGATCTTATCTACGTCATGGCGTATTGCCTTGGCGGCCTCGGTTTCGCACTGGGGCCTTTTCTGGTTGTCTGGGCCCTGGCCCTGCGCGGCACACGCCAGACTTTTCATAAAACCGGCCAGTTCATCGAGTGCGGCATGGAGCCCATCGGCGACGCTTGGATCCGTTACAGCGCGGTCTATTACTTATATGCGCTCGTGTTTGTGGCCTTCGCCGTCGATGTGCTTTACCTGATTCCCGTGGCCCTCATCTATAACAGGGTCTTCGCGGTGCGGGACTTCGTCGAGGTCCTCATCTTTGTTGGAATTCTTTCACTGGTCATCATTTACGCCTGGAAAAAAGGAATCTTCGAATGGAATCGTCACACCCCGACACCTCGCAAATCGTAAAGTTTGCCAGGCTGGAGGACCTGCTGGCCCTGGGTAGGGCCAACTCGCTCTGGCCGCTCACCTTCGGTCTGGCCTGCTGCGCCATCGAAATGATGGCCTCGGGCATGTCCCGCTTCGACCTCTCCCGCTTCGGCGCAGAGGTCTTCCGCCCCTCTCCACGCCAGGCAGACGTCATGATCGTCGCCGGCACGGTCAACAAGAAGATGTCCCCCGCCATCCGCACGCTCTACGATCAGATGCTGGAGCCCAAGTGGGTCATCGCCATGGGCAACTGCGCGATCTCCGGCGGCCCCTTTGTCTATCCAGGTCAGTACTCCGTGGTCGAAGGCGTGGACAAGCTCTTCCCTGTGGATGTCTACATCCCCGGCTGCCCCCCCCGCCCCGAAGCCCTCATCGAAGGCATTCTCAAGCTTGAGGAAAAACTGACCGGCACCCGCCGCTGGCCCAAAGTCGAGATTCCATGAGCCTTTCCGTCGAACAACTCGCAGCCGAGCTGGCACCGCTTGCCGCACTGGACTTCATCCCCCTGCCGCCGCTGCCCCCTCCTCCCAAGCCCGCAGCCGCAAAACCCGCCGCAGCCAAACCTGCCGCCGATGGCAGCACCCCCACGCCTCCCGCCCCAAGCCCCGCGCCTGCCGCAGCCACGCCTCCTCCTCCACCGCCTCCGCCCAAACCCATCCAGGTGACCGACTTCGCCTTCAAAGGCGTCCACCTCGATGCGGCCGTCCGCCCGGATGCCGTGGTCGAGGCCGCCAAGATCATGGACCGCGCCGGCTATGCCATGGATGCCGTCACAGGCAACGACTACCTCGCCCAGGGGCTCATGGAAGTGGTCTACGACTTCCTCCACTTCAGCACCGGCACCCGCGTCGCCATCCGTTCCCGCATCCCACGGGCCAACGCGCGCATCGCCACCATCTCCGAGGTCTTCCCCGGAGCCAACTGGCACGAACGCGAGACGCACGACATGTTCGGCATCGTCTTCATCGGCCATCCGGACCTGACGCCCTTCCTGCTACCCGACGACGCCGACTTCCACCCGCTTAGAAAGGACTACGCACCGTGATCGCCCCCAAAGACCTTCCCGTCGGGGATCATAACGAGACCTTCACGCTCAATCTCGGCCCCCAGCACCCCGCCACGCACGGCGTGCTGCGCGTCAAGCTCGTCATGGATGGCGAGTACATCAACAGCGCCGAGCCTGTCCCCGGTTACATCCACCGGATGCACGAGAAAATGGGCGAGAACCGCACCTGGGCGCAGTACCTCCCCAACACCAGCCGCGTGGACTACCTCTCGGCCATGGCCTACACGCATGCCTGGGTGGGTGTCGTGGAACGCGCCCTCAAGATAGAGGTGCCGCAGCGCGCCGAATACATCCGCGTCATCACTTCCGAGCTCAACCGCATCTCCTCCCATCTCGTGGGCTGGGGTGCCTTCGTGATGGATCTGGGCGGCTTCACGCCGATCCTCTACGCCTTCGACGACCGCGAAAAAATCCTCGACCTGCTCGAGGCCCTCACCGGCTCACGCCTCACCTACTGTTACTACCGCTTCGGCGGTCTGTGCAACGATGTCGACGAAGCCTTCATCGAGGGCACCAAGGCCTTTGTGAAACACATGCGCCCGCGCCTGTCGTTCTACAAGAACCTCGTCACGGACAACATCATCCTGCGCAAGCGTCTTGAGGGCATCGGCCCCATCTCCGCGGAGATGTGTCGCAAATACGGCGCCTGCGGCCCGGTACTGCGCGGCTCCGGCGTGCAGTACGATGTGCGCAAGGCCGAACCGTATTCAGCTTACAAGGACTTCGACTTCGACGTCCCGTACTATCCCCAGGGCGACTCCATGGCGCGCTACCTGGTGCGCATGGACGAGATCGAGCAGAGTCTGCGCATCATCGAGCAGGCCGTCGCACGCCTGCCCGCAGGCGAGTTTCAGGGCAAGGTGCCCCGCGTGGTGAAGTTGCCCGTGGGCGATTTCTGTTTCGCAACCGAGCCGGGTCGCGGTCGTTTCCTCATCCGCGTCACCAGCGACGGCAAGGAAAACGCCTACCGCGTCCGCCTGCGCACACCCTGCTTCACCAACCTGTCCCTTTTCCAGGAAGCCTCCCAGGGCATGATGCTCGCGGACGCCCTCGCCCTCATGGGCAGCCTCGACCTCGTCATCCCTGACATCGATCGCTGACCCCAGCCCCGACCTGCGAACATGAGCCTCATCCAGTCAATCACCACGTCCGCCTACTGGCCGGCTGTCCACCTGGTCCTGTTCCTCGTGGGCACGGTCGCCTTCGTCGGCCTGAATGCCGCCTACCTGGTCTGGGTCGAGCGCAAGGGCGCAGGCCGTTTCCAGCGCCGCCCCGGCCCCACCGAGGTGGGCTACGCCGGCCTGCTTCAGCCGCTGGCCGACGGCCTCAAGCTCATGTCCAAGCAGGTGATGGTGCCGCCGGGTGCCGACGCCACGCTCTTCCGCATCGCCCCCGCCATGGTGCTCGCCCCGGCGCTGATGTGCCTCGCCGCCATCCCCTTCGACAGCCACCTGGTCCCTCGCAGCATCGATCTGGGCCTGATCATGGTGTTCTCCTTCGGCTCGATCAACGTCATGGCCATCATGCTCGGCGGCTGGGCCTCGCGCAACAAGTACGCCATCATCTCAGCCGCGCGCGTGGTCTCCCAGAATGTCGCCTATGAGATCCCAATGCTCCTGGTCATCATCACGGTACTCATGATGACAGGCACGATGAACCTCTCGGAAATCGTCGAGGGTCAGCAGGGGTGGTTCTGGAACTGGAACATCTTCAAGGTGTGGCAAAACCCGATGATGCCCGTGACCTTCGTCATCTTCTACATCTGCATGCTCGCCGAGACCAACCGCGCGCCCTTCGACATGGCCGAGGCGGAGTCCGAGCTCATCGCAGGTGCCTTCACCGAATACGCGGGCATGGGCTTCGGCGTTTTCTTCATGGGTGAATACGCCAACATCGTCGTCGGCTGCGCGCTCGCCACCGTGCTCTTCTTGGGCGGCTGGGCCAGCCCCATCGGCGTGCTCGACGGCGTGTGGTGGTTCTTCCTGAAGATGTATTTCCTCATCTTCCTGGTCGTCTGGATCCGCTGGACTTTCCCCCGCACCCAATTCTACGGCCTGCTCAATCTATCCTGGAAAATCCTGATACCGATCTCCCTCGCCACGCTGGTGCTGACGGCCGGTGTCATGAAAATCCCCCACCTCTTCTAAATCATGAATGCGTTCAAGGAAGTCATCTCCGGCTCCCGAAGCCTGATCACGGGCCTGTCCCTCACCATTCGTGAGTTTTTCAAGCCCACGATCACGGTGCATTATCCGCACCAGACCCTGCCGATGCCGGACCGTTACCGGGGCCACATCGAGCTGACCTGGCTGGAGGAAAACGGACGCGCCAACTGCACCTCCTGCAATCTCTGCGCCAAGGCCTGCCCGAGCGAGTGCATCACGGTCGAGGGCATCAAGCCCGAGGGTGAAAAGAAGAAGACCGTCACGACCTACAACCTCAACTTCACGCTCTGCAGCCTCTGCGGCGCCTGCATCGAGGTCTGTCCCTTCGACGCCATCCACTACACCAAGCGTTACAACCTCGCGAGCACGACCAACGAGTACCGCAACATGGACCTGGTCGAGCGCTACAAGCAGCAGGCCCTCTCCGCTGGCAAGACTCCCTACATCCCCGAGGTCCCCGCAGCTGCAGCCCCCGTCGCGGCAGCAGCCCAGCCCGCCAAGCAATGAACAACACCTTCCCCTGGTCCGACTGGATCCTTCTTGCCATCTTTCTCACCTTCGTCGCGGCCACCCTCGGCGGAGCGCTCATAGCGGTAAACACCTTGCGCATCATCCGCGCGGTCTGCGGTCTCGCCATGGCCTGCATCGGTCTGGCGGGGCTGTACTACTTCCTCAACAGTCCCTTCCTCGCCCTGATGGAGATCCTGATCTATGTGGGCGCGGTCTGCGTCACGATCATCTTCGCGGTCATGCTAGCGGAGCCCGACGAGCCGGTCACCGAACGCCTCACGCGTCCCTACCCCGTGCTCGGTCTGGCCGCCGCCGCCGTGGTCTCGATCGGTATCTTCGTCGCGCTCGCCAAGCTGGGCCTCGAACACAACTGGCCCAGTCCGCTGGTGAAGGCCAATTCCGGCTCCGTGCGCGAGATCGGCATCGCCCTGCTCACGACTTATTCCCTTCCCTTTGAACTAATCTCGCTGGTGCTCCTGGTCGCCATCCTCGGCGCCCTCACGATCGCACGCAGCGGCCGCAGCAAGGGATGATCCTCATGCGCCTCTACGAACACCCCCACGTCTACCTGGTGCTCGCCGCCTGCCTGCTGGGCATCGGCATCTATGGGTTGCTGCGCCGCCGCACGCTCGTCGGCATGCTCATCGCGGGCGAACTGATCTTCGCCGCCGCCTCCCTCAATGTCATGGCCATGCAGCGCTTCTTCGCCCCGGATCCGGCCGCCGGACAGATCTTTGTCCTCTTCATCATGGGCCTTGCCGCAGCCGAGGTGGCCATCGCCCTGAGCATCATCATCGCCGTCTACCGCAACTACCGCTCCATCCAGGCCAAGGAGCTGTCCGAACTCGAGGGCTGACCGACCATGGAAATCATTCAGGACTCCCGTCTCGTCTACGCCCTCCTCGCCCCGCTCGTCGGCGCTGGCCTCGTCATGGCCACGGGCAAACGACCCAATCTTCGCGAGGCCTGCTCCTTCGTGGCCGCCCTCACGATGTTCCTCCTCGTCGCCTCCCTCTTCCCCGGCGTCCTCGCGGGCAAGATGTATCGCTTCGAGCTGTTCCACCTCTACGAGGGGCTGAGTCTCACGCTGCGCGCGGATGCGATGTCGCTCATCTTCGCGGGTGCCGCCTCCTTCCTGTGGTGTTTGGCCGTCTTCTACGCCGCCGGCTACATGCGCGGCCACCACGAGGCCAACCAGACGCGCTTCAACACCTGCTTCGCCCTCGCCCTCTTTGGTGCCATCGGCTGCGCCTTCTCCGACAATCTCCTCACGATGTACTTCTTCTACGAGGTCGTGAGCATCGTCACCTACCCGCTGGTCGCCCACCATCAGGACGAGGAGAGCTACACCGGCGCACGCAAGTACATGATCTACCTGACCACCACCGCCAAGGGCCTCGTGCTCCCGGCCATGGTCGGCATCTACGTCATCACCGGCACGCTCGACTTCCCCACCAACGCCCACACGGGCATCGCAGGCCTGGCCGCCGGCAACCACTGGGCCGTCACCGCCCTCTACGCCTGCTTCATCCTCGGCTTCGCGAAAAACGGCATCATGCCCTTCCACTCCTGGCTGCCCAGCGCCATGGTGGCCCCCACGCCCGTCTCCGCCCTGCTGCATGCCGTGGCGGTCGTCAAGGTCGGTGTCTTCGCCACGACACGCGTCATGCTCTACGGCTTCGGCGTCGATACGATGCACGCGCTCAACCTGGGCATGCCCACGGCCTACTTCGTCTCCTTCACGATCCTGGTCGCCTCGGTCATCGCCCTCTCCAAGGACAACCTCAAGGCGCGGCTGGCCTACTCCACGGTCTCCCAGCTCTCCTACATCGTGCTCGGCGTCGCGCTCCTCACGCCGACCGCCGTCGAGGGCGGCCTGCTCCACATCGCCAACCACGCCTTCGCCAAGATCACCCTCTTCTTCTGCGCCGGTGCCATCTACGTCACCGCCCACAAGAAGAACATCTCCGAAATGTCCGGCCTGGGCCGCACGATGCCCGTCACCTTCACCTGCTTCGGTCTCGCCTCCCTGGGCATGATCGGCGCACCTCCGGTCGGCGGCTTCGTCTCCAAACTTTACCTGCTCGTCGGTTCCATGGACGCCGGGGCCATCGGCATCCTCTGTATCCTGATTGTCTCCACGATCCTCAACGCAGCCTACTTCGCCCCCGTCGTCTACAAGGCCTTCTTCGGACAGGTCCCCGCCGCGGATCACGCCCATGGGCATGACGAGCACGGCCACCACGCCGGCGAGGCACACCTCTCCATGCTGATCCCGATCTGCATCACCGCGGCGATCTCCGTCGCCCTGGGCTTCTATCCCAATCTCTTCCTCGACCTGGCCAAGGCCGTCCTCTGATGAATCCCGTCCACCTCATCGATTTCCTGCGCGACCGACTGCAGGGCCTGATCCGGCTCTGCTACGTCCTGCTCGCCCTGCTCGTCGTCGCCGACGTCGCCCGCTGGTTCCTCGCCCGTGGCCACCACGAGGCCCCTGCCCCCGCCGCCGAGCACGGTGCCAAGGCCGCACACGGCTTCCTTCAGTCGCTCTATCATATCGCCGAGACTGTCCCCGGCTTCTGGTCGCTCTTCGGTTTCCTCTCCTGCGCGATCATCGTCTACGTCTCCAAGGCCTACGGTCACGCGAAGATCGGCAACTCCGAGATCATGACGCGGGAGGACTACTACAATGAGTAATTTCTGGCTGCACCCCGCCCTGATCATGCTGGCAGGCGCCGCCCTGCTACCCTTCATCCCCGCCGCCCTGCGCAAGGCCTGGCTGCTCATCGTCCCCCTGCTCACCTTCGCGCGCATCCTCTCCCTCGGCCTGGGGCTCGACCTCTCCCACGAACACCTTTTCGGCCAAATTCCCTTCGCCAACTGGACGCTCACCTTCGGCCGTGTCGACAAGCTCAGCCTCATCTTCGCCCACATCATGGGCCTGATGGCGATCATCGGCACGCTCTACGGGTTGCACGTGAAACGCGTCGCCGAACATGTCGCCGCCTGGTGTTACGTCGCCGGTTCCCTGGGTGCCCTGTTCGCCGGGGACTTCATCACGCTCTTCCTCTTCTGGGAGCTGATGGCCATCGCCTCCACCTTCCTCATCTGGTTCCGGGGGCGCGGTCAGTCCCTCTCCGCCGGTTACCGCTACCTGCTCGTCCACATGGCGGGCGGTGTGATCCTGCTCGCAGGCATCATGCTCACCTACAAGGCCACCGGGAGCCTCGCCTTCAATCCCCTGGATGTGAAGCACCCCACGGCGGGCACCTGGCTCATCATGACGGGCTTCCTCGTCAACGCCGCCGTACCCCCGCTGCACGCCTGGCTGCCCGACGCCTATGGCGAAGCCACCTTCAACGGCTCGGTCTTCATGTGCGCCTTCACCACGAAGACCGCCGTGTACGCCCTCCTGCGCGGAGTCCCCGGTTTCGAGATCCTCATCCCGCTGGGCGTCATCATGGCCCTCTACGGCGTCGTCTACGCGGTGCTTGAAAACGACAGCCGCCGCCTGCTCGCCTACCACATCATCTCGCAGGTGGGCTACATGGTGGCCGGCGTGGGTCTCGCCAATCTGGATACGGAATTCGGCCGCCTCGCCTTCAACGGCGCCTGCGCCCACGCCTTCGCCCATATCCTCTACAAGGGCCTGCTCTTCATGGGCTGCGGCACGGTCCTTCACCAGACGGGCGAGAGCCGCTTCACCTCCCTGGGCGGACTCTACAAGCGCATGCCCTGGACTTTCCTCTTCACCCTGATCGGCGGCCTCTCCATCTCGGCCTTCCCGCTCTTCAGCGGCTTCGTCTCAAAATCCATGATCGTGGCGGCGGGCTTCGACAGCGGAAAACTCTGGGTCGGCTTCCTGCTCATGCTCGCCTCCGCCGGTACCTTCCTGCACACCGGCCTCAAGGTCCCCTATTTCATCTGGTTCGGCAAAAACCACTGCACGCCCCAGACCTGGGAGCGCGCCCGCGATCCGAACTGGAACATGACGGCCGCCATGGCCATCGCCGCCTTTTTCTGCATCTTCATCGGCTGCTACACGCCCTACCTCTACAACCAGCTGCCGCAGGTCACCAGGGTGGCCTACGAGCCCTACACCTCCTTCCATGTGATGGAGACCCTGCAGGTGCTCCTCTTCACGGCCCTGGGTTTCTTCCTCCTGCTCAAGAAGCTGGAGCCCGAGGCCAAGATCTCCCTCGATCTGGACTGGGTCTACCGCAAGGGCGGCACGGCCTTCCTCGGCTTCGCGCGCAACCGTGTCCAGGTCCTGGATACCTGGGTGGGAGAGATCTACGACCGCTGCGGCCTGCGCGGGCTCATGGGCTCGGCGCGCTCCTCCGGGGATTTCGACTCCGCCGTGATCGACGGCGCCGTGGACGGCTTCGCCTCCTCCTTCCGCAAGTTCGGCGGCCTGCTCCGCCTGGTCCAGCGCGGGGCGCTCCAGGAAAACCTCCTCATCTCCCTCGCCGTGATCGCCCTGCTGGTCACCGGATTCATCTTCGTCCTCTAAGGGCCCAGCCATGATGTCCACCTGTCCCCTCGACTCCCACTGGCTCAGTTATCTCATCTTCGCGCCCCTCGGCGCCGCCGCCATCGCGGCCCTGATGCGCGACGACCGGGCCGTCCGCCTCTGGACCCTGTGCGCCACGACGCTGCTCGCCCTCGTGTCGCTGCCGCTGGCCTGGAAGTTCAACACCGCCACGCACGCCTTCCAGTTCACCGAGAAATCCACCTGGATCCCGTCGCTGAATATCAACTACACACTGGGCGTCGACGGCATCAGCCTGCTGCTCGTCCTGCTCACCACGCTGATCACTCCGCTGTGCGTGCTCGCCTCCTGGACCTACATCACGAAGCGCGTGAAGGAGTTCATGATCGCCCTGCTCGTCATGGAATGCGCCATGGTGGGCGTGTTCAGCGCGCTCGACACGGTCCTCTTCTTCATCTTCTGGGAGGCCATGCTCATCCCCATGAGCCTTATGATCGGCATCTGGGGCGGACCCCGCAGGGTCTATGCAGCCGTGAAGTTCTTCCTCTACACGATGGGCGGCTCCGTGCTCCTCCTGGTCGCCATCATCGCGATGCGGCTCCAGACGGGCACCTTCTCGCTGCCTGCGACGATGGAACACGCCTTCGCCCCGCAGACCCAGCTCCTGCTCTTCGGAGCCTTCTTCCTCTCTTTCGCCATCAAGGTCCCGATGTTCCCCTTCCACACCTGGCTTCCCGCAGCCCACGTGGAGGCGCCGACCGCCGGCTCCGTGATTCTGGCTTCTGTGCTGCTCAAGATGGGCACCTATGGTTTCCTGCGTTTCTGCCTGCCCATCACACCTCACGCCACCCAGGTCCTCGCCCCCTACATTCTCTGGCTCTCCGTCATCGGCATCGTCTACGGCGGCCTCACCGCCCTGGCGCAGTCCGACATGAAGAAACTCGTCGCCTACTCCTCGGTGGCGCACATGGGTTTCGCCACCTTGGGCATCTTTTCCCTCAACCAGCAGGGCCTTGAGGGCGCGACCCTTGTGATGATCAACCACGGCATCACCACGGGTGCCCTCTTCATCATGGTGGGCATCCTCTACGAACGCCTCCACACGCGCGACCTGGATCGCGTGGCCGGACTCGGCGCGAAGATCCCTGTCTTCACCGGTTTCTTCGGTGTGTTCTGCCTCTCCTCGCTGGCTTTCCCCGGCACCAACAGCTTCGTAGGTGAATTCCTCGTGCTGGCCGGCGGCTTCAAGGCCTCTGTCTGGGTCGTCATCTGCGCCATTCCCGGCGTCGTCGCTGCGGCCGCTTACATGTTCCGCGTGCTGCAGAAATTCGCCTACGGCAGCCCCGACAACCCGGAGACCCACGGAGTCGCGGATCTCAACCTGCGCGAGATCGTCACGCTGACTCCGCTTTTGCTGGGAGTCTTCTGGATCGGTCTGCATCCCGAGCCGCTCCTCAACATCATGCGCGCCAGCCTCGCCCATGTCCTCCAACAGGCCCTCCGCTGAGCTCCCACTGACTCTCCAGCCACCATGACTCCCTTTCTCCAGGCTTTTCTGCCCGAACTCATCCTCCTCGCAGGAGCCCTTGGCATCTTCATCGCGGCACTCGGCGAGAACAAGGTGTCCGCCGCTCGCAGCATCGCGATCCTCAGCGCAGCCCTCGCCGCCCTCGCCTGCCTCAACAACCTCGGCAGCGTGGAGCTTCTCTTCGATGGCGCCTACCGCGTCGACGCCTTCTCCCAGTGGCTCAAGCTCGTCGTCTGCGCCGGCTTCGCCTTTGTGATCGTCCTGGGCGGTGAACTTCCCGACATCCGCCCGGATGTGAAACCGGAGTACTACCTCTTCCTGACGCTCTCGGTGATCGGTCAGGTTTTCATGTTCAGCTCGATCGACTTCGTCGCGCTGGTCATCGCCCTGGAGCTCTCCTCCTTCCCCCTTTACCTCATGGTGGCAATGCGCCGGGAACTGCTCTCGCGCCGCACGCAGATGGAATCCGCCATCAAGTACATCATGTTCGGCGTGGCCGCCAATGGCATCATGCTCTACGGCCTGAGCTACCTCTACGGACTCACCGGCACCACCAATCTGGCCGTCATGGTGCCGAAACTGCAGCCGCTGATGGGCACCCCTATCGCTGTTGTGGGTCTGGCAATGGCCTTTGCGGGGCTCTTTTTCAAGCTGGCCGTCTTCCCCTTCCATTTCTGGACGCCCGACGTCTACCAGGGCGCCTCCAACGAGACCACCGGCATGATCTCCTCGCTCCCCAAGCTCGGTGCGATCGCGGTCCTGGTCCGTTTCACCTCCCTTGCCTCGGGAGAGAGCGCAGCCCTCGTCACCCTGCTCTCGGTCGCTGCGGCCGTCTCGATGATCTACGGCAACTCCGTCGCCCTGGTTCAGAAGGATTTCAAGCGCCTGCTCGGCTTCTCGGGCATCGCCCATGCGGGCTACGCCCTCGTCGCCTTCACCGCGTTCAGCGATGCGGGCCACACAGCCGCCTTGTATTATATCACCGGTTACGTGCTGATGCTTCTTGCCTGCTTCGTCGTCATCAGCCGCGTCTCCTCGGATGGCTCCAATGTGGCCATCTCGGAACTCGCCGGCCTGCACCGCCGCAATCCCCTGCTTGCCGTGACGCTCCTCGTCGCGGTCTTCGCCCTGGCTGGCGTTCCTCCCTTTGTCGGCTTCATGGGTAAGTTCGGCATCCTCTCCGCCGCCTTCGCCAAGGGGCACACGGCTCTGGTCATCCTCATGGTGATCAACTCCGCCGTGGCGGCCTATTATTACCTGCGCGTCGTCAAGGAAGCCGTCTTTGGAGATCCCGTGCAGGAGGCCCCCATCGTGATCGACCTTCCCACACGGATCCTCTGTGTCGTGCTGGTGACCGGCATCATCGCCCTCGGCGTGGCCCCCGCCAAAATCCTCGCCACCATCAGCGCCTCCATCGCCACACTGGGGATGTAAGACCTCAGGTGCCGCCTTCAATAGGCAGCGTCTCCACCACAGGCCGCTTCCTGCCGGCGAGCGCCGCCACCTCGCATAGCTCCAAGGCCGTGATCATGTCTTCTGCCGAGGAGGCCGCGAAGAAACGCTCCAGCAGATCCGTGGTCTGCGCCACCAGGCAGATCCGGGCCAGCGCATGCAGGTGCAAGGCCTCATCCTGACAACACAGGAGGAAGAAAAACCAGGTCCCGCGGCCATCGGGCGCGCCGAAGGGAATAGCCTGGTTGGTGCGCCCCAGCGCGAGGAAGGAATTCTCGAAGCGATAGCTGTCGTGCGCGCGGCAATGCAGAAGCGCCAGACCCCCGGGAAGGGCCGTGGAACACAGCGCCTCACGCTCCAATACGCTCTCCAGTAGCTCGTCGGGGTCATTCACACAACCGGTCTTCGCCGCCAGATCCACCATCGCATCGATGACGGAGCTCCGCGTCTTTCCTGCCACTGCCGAATCCACCGCTCCGTCCTCCAGGAGCGCGGGGAGCAGCGGCACCAGGGCCTGACCCGAACGTCCGGCCACCGTCGAGCCCTTGTCGTATTCGCGCAGCTTGCCCTCAGTCATGCCCAGTATCCGAGCCGAGGCCCAGGCGTCTATCTCCGAACGGAAAAACACCACCCGCCCCCCGCGCACATGATGGGGGATTTCACCCGCCTTCACCACGCGCTCCACCTCCCTGCGCTCAAGGTGCAGGTATTCGGCGACTTCATCGATGCTGAGGGTGCGGAATGGCACGGCAACACAGTGTAACAAGTCCTTGGCTACCTGCTACCCGAAAAATATCTAATACCTCACTTCAGTTCAGGACATGCCAGGGGCTAAAATTTATTGCGGTATTCATTGCCCAGGCCACGGAGGAAACCTAACCTCTGCGCCAATCATGAAAGGAAGCCTCTCCCCGGATCTTGCACGTAAAATCGGCCTTGAGCCCAACGCCACCCCAGAGGACGCGCAAAAGCTCCTCTTCTATATCAACCTCAAGCTCCGGGACCTGGGCTGCCCGACCTTCCCGCTCCAGATCGACGCCGGCTTCGCCGACCTCATGACCGGCCTCATGGCCCTCAACCGCGAGAAGGACCGCCTGCTCTCCAACCACCTGAACCCGGTGGATCAGCGTATCCAGAATTTCCTCTACGAATACCTGGAGGACACCACCATCTCGCCGCGCATGCCCACGCGCACCCTCGTGCTCGACCGCTACGGCCTGGCCCGCGCCCTCTCGCTTCCGCCCGACCGCGATCTCTTCACCTCCGACATCATCACCTCCTATCGCGTGCGCCAGGGCGTGCTCCACAATCCCAAGAGCGACCGCCGCACCACGCAGGGCATCTTCCACGTCACCGAAGGCGGCCTGCCCATCCCCGACGACAAGAAGTCCGTCCCGAAGTCCGTCTTTGGTCGCCTGCTCCTCCACGCCTTCAGCCCGCCCGCCGAACTTCTACGCCTGCCCTTCACCGCCTCCCAAAAAGAGCAGGCGGAGGTCTTCGTCTCGCTCCTGCTGCGTCCCATCGTGTGCCCGGCCGTGCCCGGTGTCACCGAGGAGAAGACGATGGAGATCCGCTTTTTCGCCCCGGGCAACCTGGTCTGCAACCTCGACTTCGTCGAAAGCATCTTCGGCAACGCGGGCGACCCCATCCTCCCGGAAAACGACGCCGCGCTCAACCCCTCCCACTGGACCGGCCACACGGGCTGCATCATCCTCGCTCCTCATCTCAACAAACTCACCAAAAAGGATCTCGGCCTCCCGCAATGGGAGCACGCCAACGAGCGCCAGCGCCGAGACGGCATGTGCTGGAAGGACGCCAACGAGCTCTATAACGACGGCGGTGCCTTCAAGATCACCGCACGCGATGCCTCCGGAGTTATCGTCACGATCATCTCCGACAACTACTTCGGCTACTGCAAGAAGGAGGTGAAGACCCAGCTCAGCTTCTCCGCCAACCTCTACGGCCTGTGCGAGGAGGAACACGCGGGCGGCGCCCTCGTCTTCCCCAGCTACGACCTGGGCGGCGAACTTCTCTCCGAGCGCAACCTCGCCCTGTTCCCCGATATGCCGAACCTCGACGAGAGCATGAAGCTCCTCGGCAACGGCGCCCTCAAACAGCCCGAAGGCCACTATGTGGACGCCGCGCATCCACAAATCCACTACGTCCCCGCCAACACCTCCTTCGACCTCCACAAACAGAAGCTGTGGTGGAACAACGGGGACAAGACCTGCGCCCTCAAGCTGCTTCTGGGCAACCACTACATCCTGCCCAACGGCTACCGCCTCCGCATCGAGAAGCCGCGCGGCTCCCTGGGCTGGCGCCTCGTCGGCACCAACGCCGAGACCACCTTCTGCCACAAGCCCTGCACCGTCTCCGGCGGCGGCAAATCGGAAATCTCCAAGCCCATCTCCGACGCCATCCTCTCCGGCCCTGTCTTCGTCGCGGACATCGACAAGGACTTCGACGCCGTCGAGACCATCCTGGCCCGCGACTATTCCAAACGCTTCCGCGACACCGCGCGCCACGGCTCCGACACGCGCTCCATTCTGAGCACCAAACGCTCGCTGGGCTCCGTCATCAAACTCCTCACGCCCTCGGATCGCGACTACAGCGTCGAGCACAACCAGTGGCTCGCGACCATCCCTCCGCACGTCAAGGAGATCGTCTTCATTCTCAAACGCTTTCATAAGCCCGAATGGGGCGACAACTGGCGCGAACATTTCAGCGTCGACGTCATCGACGGCTCCCTCGCCAACGAACTCCGCCTCGAGGGGCGCAAGCTCAGCTCCAACTTCCTGCGCGTCGGTTTCAGCAGCGACGACTCCTGGCGCACCTTCAGCCTGCGCAAGGATTTCCATCCAGCGGACAAAATCCAGATGGAGGACGACATCTCTGCCTCCGTTGTCGTACCTTCCAGGGCCATAAAGGGCCTCGCCGCCTCCCAGCAGGAACCCTCCGTCAAGATGGTCCAAAACTGCGAGTACCGTCTCTTCCAGCGCCCGGACGACGCCATCCACCGCGGTTACGACCACCAGACGGAAAACGACTTCGCGCGTTCCGGCACCTTCTTCTCCAACTACGAGCCCATCCCGGCGGCCCGCGCCAAGGAACTGGTCGAGGAAGCCGTCAGCTTCGATGCCTTCACCCAACCCATGCAGAACCTGCTGCGCGACATCGCCGAGAACCCCAAACCCTCCTACTTCGTCTGCTCGGCCTTCCCCCGTCTGATCGACCGCAAACCCTCGAAAAACCCGCGCTACCTGCAGGTGCGCCCCGATTTCTTCATGGGGCTCCAGGTATATTGCTCCGATGTCGCCCTGCATCTCTCAAGGCGCATTCCGCTCGCAGAACCCGCGCCCACGCCCGTCAACGCCGTGCTTGCGGGACGCCGCAACAACCCGGCCGAACCCCCGGCCATCCGCCCCCTCGCCACCTACAATCCGCTTCACTTCATGGAACTGCCCGAGCTCTTCATGGAGTTCATCTGCTCCATGACGGGCAAATCCCCCTCCACGACGGGTGCGGGTTCCGAGGGCGCGCTCACCAAGGGGCCTTTCAACGCCCTGCCCCCCATCTACGATCTCAACATCGCCCTGGTCTCCTTCCTGGTCACCGGCTACGCGGGCTATATTTCCTCTGCCGGCTGCATCGGGCCCAAGGTGCGCGTCGACCATGACGTGAGCCTCCTGGTCCCCGAAGTCTGGAGCCGCATGAGTGTGCCCGAGCGCGACCCGAACTACCTCATCGAAGCCGGCTATCTGGAAAAAGTGCAGGACTTCACCCACAAGGACCGCACCGTGCTTGCCAGCCGACTGGGCTATCGCATCACCAAGGAATTCGTCACCCACTTCTGCGGACGCATTTTCAACCAGCCCCACTCCGTCTTCACCGACGAGATGCTGCGCCCCGAACTTCAGGACCCGGCGACCTTCGTGGAGGGGGTTGAGAACATCGTCATCACCCAGCGCCGCGTCTCCCAGCACTACTTCAACGACGGCTCCATCGACCACGCCTGCCCTCCCCTGCGCGCCCTGCTGCACATCATGCGCGACGACCACTACGAGGGCAAAGACCTCCAGCACCCGGAGCTGCGGGCCCTGTTCACACGTGGGAATCTACTGGCCAGCGACTGGTACAAGGCGCGCCTCGCCGCCAAGCAGACCCTCGAGATCGCCGCCTGGCGCCAGCACACCGCCTACCTGAGCAAATTCCTCAACAAGACCAACTACGCCGAGGAAGCCGCCCGTCTGGGCATCGCCAACCGACTCTCGGAGGCGCGGGCACGGCTAGCCAAGGTCCAAAGCCAGGGCTATCTGGAGGAACTGGTGGGCACCATCGGCGCCGAGCCGCACCTGCTGCGGACCTAGTGTCTCGCCTCAAGTTCAAACCCGATTGGTTTTTGGTGGGCATGATCCTGGCCGTCGCTTTGGCCTGGGCTCTCCCCGGCCTGGGTTCCAAGCAAGGGCCCCTGCACCCGGACATCGTCAACAAGCTAGGCGTGGCCCTGATCTTTTTCTTTAACGGCACCGCCCTCTCCTTCGCCTCACTTAAGGAGGGTGCCCTGCGCTGGCCCCTGCACCTGCTCATACAAAGCGCCACCTTCGTTTTTTTTCCCCTGGTGGGCCTGGGTCTCCTCGCCCTCTCGGGAGGCTTCATCTCTCCCCCTCTGGCCCTTGGGTTCTTCTTCCTCTGCGCACTGCCCTCGACGGTGTCCTCCTCCGTCGCCCTCACTTCGGCGGCGGGGGGCAATGTGCCTGTCGCCATTTTCAACGCCACGCTCTCGAGTCTCCTGGGTGTTGTGCTCACACCCCTCTGGATGAGCTGGCACCTGCAAAGCCAGGGCGCCCACTCGCTCGCCCTGGGCAAAGCCATCCTCGACCTTTGCTTGTGGCTGATCCTCCCCCTCGTGCTGGGTCAGCTCGCCCGGCCCTGGCTCGCAGACTGGTCCAAACGCAACAAGAAGCGCATCCATCTCCTGGATCGCGGCACGATTCTCTTCATCATCTACACTTCGTTCTGCGACTCCATCGCACAGGGCACCTGGTCGGGCCATGGTCTTTCCACGCTCGGGATCGCGCTCGGCGGCGGCCTCCTGCTCTTCTGCCTGGTCTCGCTCTCGCTTGCACTCGCCTGCCGCGTCTTTAAATTTCCATTACAGGACCGTGTCGCAGCCATCTTCTGCGGCTCCAAGAAGACCATCGCCTCGGGCGTCCCCATGGCCCGGCTGCTTTTCGGGAGCGACCCCAGGCTGGGACTCATCCTCCTTCCCCTGCTCATCTACCACCCGATGCAGCTGGTGATCTGCGGTGTCCTGGCGAATCGCTGGGCACGCCGGACGACCTGAACCGGGCGCTCCAAGGCTCCAGCCCGGGCACCCGCGCCGCGAACGCGGGAGTCCCTTCTGTTCACCTCCCTCAGAGCAGGTGCGATTCCGTCACCTGCGACCAGGAGTGGACGGCGGGCTCCTCGAGCACCTTCTCTTCTTGTATCGTACTATCGGATACAATAACCGCGCCCTCCTTCCGTGCAAGATCGCGAAACGAGCGGCCTCCCCTCGGCACCAGGCGCACGACCAGTTCGCAGTCCATCGCCTCGGCCACACGCCGCAGGCTCCTGAGGCTGATCGCACCGGAAGCTTCCGCCTTTTCAAAACACGGGATCGCCGCAGGGGTCAGGGATAGGCGACGTGCGAGCTGCGCCATGGAGAGACCAAGCGCCTTGCGCACAGCCCTCAGCCAGCCGCCTTCCGGTACTCCCGCACGAGCCAGACGGCGGGTATGGTCGAGTTCGTTGATGGTCATGGTAAAGGTATTCACCCAAGATTATTAAGTTATAACTATATATTGTTAATGTCGTCACATCAAACTCCCACCAAGGTTAATTTATGGAAGGCGCTGCGCAAGCGCAGGCCCTACGAATAAGAAAAAGGTAGGTGCTCCGCTTGCTGAGGCCGGGTCGATGACGATGCAAATGTTCAGGGGAAAACGCGATGCAGGCGTCAGGGACACTACGAAAAAACGCGATGCAGGCGTCAGGGACAGGCCCTACGAAGGATGAAACCGTAGAACAGCGAAGAACCAGCCGACCTGTAGCCACCTATGCGGTGGCACGCGGAATACGGCGGATGCGTGCCGTCAGATCGTCGATTTGAGCCAATGAATCACAGCCGATGTTGAGGACATCCACCCTGGCCTCGTTGAGCGCGAACCGGAGGGATTGGTCTATCTTCTCAGGCGATTTGGCTAGGCGCCCCTCACCGATGATCTTCATGCCGACGATTCCCTTCCCCGCACCCTGCAGCTCCCTGAAGACAGGGAGCAGTTCTTCCACGGAGCCATCCGTCATCATGCCAAAGGGATTGACGCGTGCGTGCACCGAATCCACCCAGGGCTCCAGAGCGGCCGCTTTCAAGGCAGCCAGCGAGTGACAGGAAACGCCGTGAGCACGGATGACCCCTTTGGCCTTCAGTTCGGCAAGCATATCCATCTGTCGGCGCATCTCCTTGGGCCAGTCTGGGGAGGTCATGCAGTGGAGCAGGAGCAGGTCGATACACTGGGTGCCCAACTCCTTCAGGAAGCGTTCAACCACCACATTCGCATCGGGGCGCTCCGTCTCCGGCAGGCCATTCTTGTGGAACCAGATTTTGGTGATGATTTGAAATGACTCGCGAGGCAGTCCCTTGAGCGCCGGGAGTACATAGGAATGCGTGCCGTAAAGGTCGGCCAGATCGAAGCTTCGCACCCCCCGCTCGTAGGCTCCGCGCAAAAGCGCCTCAAACTTCTCGCGTCCCAGCCGAGTGGCATCGGATTCCCGTTGAAAGCCATGCACACCCGTTCCCAGGCAGAGCCTCGAAAGTGAAACGGAGCTGCTGCCCAGCCGGACCTGTTCAGCGGGATCAAAGCCCCTGAACTGAGGCTCCTCACCCAGGCCCGCCTGACTGCCAAATACAAGACTTCCCACACCAAGTGCGGAGCGCTGGAGAAAACGACGGCGGTTAAGCGGCATGGGAGAAAAAGTGGCGCAGGCAGTATTCGATCCGATCTGAACAAAAGGTACCCACACTCACAAGCCTTTCTCCCGAGCAAAGCCCTCCAGGCCGCTCTTTCGTATAGTTATCACTATATATAAAACTACACTGCCTTCCCTTAACCCCCTCGCTTCACTCAATCAGGCCGCTGGCAGGGCCCTGAGCACTCCACGAATGATCTCCACCGATTTCGCGAGTTCCTCCACCGTGGCGTTGAGCGGCGGCAAAAGGCGGAAGACGTTGTTGCCCGCTGCCGGCACCAGCAACCCGGCCTCGCGCAGGGCCGCGATCACGGGCGCGGGATCGCTCGCGAGTTGCACACCGATCATAAAGCCTGTCCCCCGGATCGCCAGGACTTTGCCGGGGAACTCCGCCACCAGGCCGCGCAGGTTCTGAAGCCAGGCCACGCTGGCCTTCGCCACATGCTCAAGAAGCTGCTCCTTTTCGATCACATCGAGCACAGCCAAGGCCGCCGCACAGGCCAGGGGCGTGCCCCCGAAGGTCGTGCCATGCGAGCCGGGCTGAAAAAGCTCCGCCGCATTCTCGCGCACCCAGATCGCCCCGATGGGCATGCCGCCGCCCAGTCCCTTGGCCATGCCGATGGCGTCGGGCTGGATGCCGTGCTGCTCAAAGGCGTAAAAGGTGCCGCTGCGCCCGACGCCGCACTGCACTTCATCCAGCAGCAGCAGGAGCTTGTGCCGGTTGCACAGGTCGCGCAGTCCCACCAGAAATTCAGTAGTGCAGGGAGTGATACCACTCTCGCCCTGGATGGTCTCCACAAAGATCGCCGCTGTCTGCTCGTCGATGAGCTCCTCAAAACTGCGCAGGTTGTTGAGTTCTCCAAAGACAAAGCCCGGCACCAGCGGCGCGAAACCCTTCTGGATCTTTTCCTGCGGGGTCGCGCTCATGCCGCCAAAGGTCCGCCCGTGGAAAGCGTGCTTCGCGCAGATGATCTTGTAGCATTTGCCCTCCTCGCCGCCCGCCTTTTTCTTGCCGTGAAGACGCGCGAGCTTGATGAGGCTTTCATTCGCCTCCGCCCCGCTGTTGCAGAAAAACACCCGCCCCGCCCCGGCCTGTCCCACGATCCTGCGCGCGAGTTCACCCTGGTTGGGATTGCGGAAAAGGTTGCTGACATGGATCAGCTCGCCCGCCTGCCGCTGCACCGCCGCAACCCACTGGGGGTGGCAATGCCCGAGGGCCGACACCGCAATGCCGGAAGTGAAATCTAGATACGACTTGCCCGTGTCGTCCCACACCCGCGTGCCGCTCCCGCGCACCAGAGTCAGCGGGGCGCGCGCATAGTTTTTCATGACATGCGCGTCATAGAGCTCGGCTGCACTCGTGCGGACAATGGATTGGGTCATGGGATGCCTGTTACTGATTGAATGAATGAGGACCGACCGTTTCCTAACGGCACATTTTTCAACCGTGCACAATTTCCGTGCCGATGCCTTTGTCGGTAAAAATCTCCAGCAGCAGGCTGTGCGGCAGGCGCCCGTCGATGAAATGCACGCGCTGCACGCCCTCCTGCAGGGCACGAATGGCGCTCGCCACCTTGGGGCGCATGCCCTTGTCGATCACACCGCGCTTTTTCAGGTCGTCCACCTGGCTGATCTTCAGCGTCGAGATGAGCGTGCTCATGTCCTTGGGATCCGAAAGCAATCCTGGCACGTCGCTCATGTACACGAGGCGCCGTGCTCGCAGCGCGCTCGCAACCCGCCCCGCAGCCGTGTCCGCGTTCACATTGTAGGGCTTGCCATCCTCTCCCTCCGCCACGGGCGAAATCACCGGGATCAGGCCTTCGCTGATCTCCTTTTTGATGACCTTCACCTTCACTTCGCTCACGTCGCCCACATAACCCAGATCGACGGGGTTGCCATCGTCGTCTTCCAGAAGTTTCTGGCAGATGAGCACGCTGTCCCCGGGCAGACCGCTGGGTTTTCCCCTCGCGGAAAGGATCGCCGCGCACACGTCGGGGTTGACCTGCGTGTCGAGGGTCTTCTTCACGATCTGCACCGTGGCCTCGTCGGTCACGCGCAGGCCATTGATGAACTTCGACTGGAGCCCCGACTCCGCCATGGCCTTCGTGATGGCTTTGCCGCCGCCGTGCACCACGACGACGTTGATGCCCACCGCCGCCAGAAAGGCGATGTCGTAGGCCACGCGGTTGCGCACCGTCACGTCGGGATCATCCATGAAACTGCCGCCGTATTTCACCACGAAGGTGGAGCCGCGAAAATCCTGGATGTAGGGAAGCGCCTCGAGCAGCACTTTGGCCTTGGATGTGATGTCTTCCATGTTCATGGCGCGTCAGATCGCGCGGCGCAGGGCCGCTGGGTGGGAGGTTTTCAGTGAAACAGGCTTCAATGAGGTGTGATGCTTAACGCACCTTGCTTCGGCTTTTCGATCAAATTCTTGATCCGACTTTCACTTGTTGGCCTTTCGTCACAAAATTCGGCTTCACTCCGCGCCCCTCTCGGCTCAGTTCTCCTTGCCGTGCCCAGCACCCACCTCACCTTTTCCTCCTCCGAAGCGCATCGCGCCTGGCTCAGCTCCCAGGCCGCCCTCCCCGCCGGTTTCCGGGTCGGCACCACGCGCTTTGATTTCGTCCCGCGCGAGGCTCCCAAGCCCGCCAGGATGACGCTCACCTTGATCGCCCTCGACAAGGCCAGCCCGGACTTCGCCGCCGTCTTCACCAAAAACGCCTTCCCGGGCGCCCCCGTCCTCATCGGCAGGCAGCGCCTCTCCGAACCCACGCTCGGCGCCATCCTCATCAACAACAAAATCTCCAACGTCTGCGCTCCCGGAGGCGTCGAGTCCTCCGAGCGCATCTGCGCGGAGACCGCCCGCCTGCTCGGGATAAAAGCCTCCGAGGTGCTACCCTCCTCCACCGGTGTGATCGGTTGGGCCCTCCCCGACGAACAGATCGCCAAGGCCCTGCCCGCCGCCCTGGCCGCTCTCTCCGGTGGCTCCACCATGCCCGCCGCCGAAGGCATCGTCACGACCGACCTCTACCCCAAACTGCGTAGCATCCAGCTCGGCCAGGGACGCATCGTCGGCATCGCAAAGGGCGCCGGCATGATCGAGCCCAATCTCGCCACAATGCTCGTCTACCTCCTCACCGACCTGAGCATTCCGCGCCAGGAACTCCGTGCGATGCTCTCCCGCGTTGTCGAGACCAGTTTCAACAGCATCTCCATCGACAGCGACACCAGCACCTCCGACACCGTGGTGGCCGTCTCCTCAGGTCTCTTCCCCTGCCCGGACCTGGCAGCCTTCGAGGCCGCCCTCTCCCAGATCTGCCGCGACCTCGCCGAGGATGTTGTGCGCAACGGCGAAGGAGTCCGCCACGTCATGCGCGTCCAGGTCAACCACGCCCCTTCCTTCACGGTCGCCCGCGCCCTCGGCAAGGCCATCGTTAACGCCCCGCTCTTCAAATGCGCCGTCGCCGGCAACGACCCCAATGTCGGCCGCCTTGTGCAGGCCATTGGCAAGCATGTCGGAGCGCATGAGCTCCCCCTCGATCTCTCCCGGCTGCGCGCCTCCATCGGAGGCATCGAAATCTTTTCCGATGGGGCCTTCCGCCTCGATCCCGACAAAGAAAAGGCCCTCGTCGCCCACCTCAAGGGTGCCGAACTCTACCAGAGCAAAGCCGACGCCGAGGGCCTCTTCAGCGCGCCCATCCACTACCCGGCCCACGAAGGCTGCGTCGAAATCGAAGTCGATCTGGGCACCGGCAACGCCTCCTCCACCGTCTTTGGCGCAGACCTCACCCACGAATATGTGAGCGAAAACGCCGACTACCGCAGTTAAACCCCATTGCGGGCTTGTGGTCCGCCCAAGGATTCTTACCAAATCATGACTCCTCCGGAGCCCCTCGGGCGGCCGGCGCACCTTTTCCCCTCAACACCATGGTCATCCCAAGCGTCTCCCCTGATCAGTTCGACCGCGCCCTCTCACAGTGCACCCGCGATCCGAACAACCCCAAGTCCGACAAGCGCACCTGGAACTACACCTACAGCGAGGCGTTCATGGCTGAACTGGGCGAACTCTACAGCCTCTTGGCAGGAGCGGTCTCCAAGGACCCCGACGTGCAGGTCGCCGCCTCCTTTGCTCTCAACCTCGCCACCGTCCTTCATCAGGCCTACAAACTCGCCGGTGCCAAATTCGTGCCCATGGGCAAACAGGAACTCATCGCCCTGCGCTACAGCGAGGAAGACTGGGTCAACAACCTGCGCCGCATTCCCGTCCAGCTCGCCCAGGAGACTGAAGTGGAGTATTTCAAGAAGCGCCCCAATGGCGACATCCTCAAGCTCGCCATCGACATGATGAGCGACTTCTCGAGCATGCACAAACCCCAGAACCCCCGCATGTGGGCCCGCAGCCTCGAAGTCGGCCGCCTCAACCTCGCCGCCGCCCACGCAGCCCTCAATATCTCCTGCGAGCGCGTCCAGGCCTGAGTACCTGCGCCTACGGCAGCAGGCAGTGAGGGTATTTTTTGCGAACCTTCTTCAGGGCGCAGGCGTCCTTCCTCGCAACTCCTGCGCTTATGAACACACCCCTCCCTCCTGCTTCGGTCATGGACCGTCGCGCCTTCGTGAAAACAGCCGCCGTCGCCGGCCTCGGTCTCGCAGCCGCTAATCTGTCCAAGGCTGCTGCCACTCCCGCCCAATCCCGCAAACGCCGCTTTGCCATCGTCGGCACCGGCAGCCGCTCCGGCATGTACCAGGATTCACTCTTCAAGCACTACAAAGACAACGCCGAATTGGTTGGCGTCTGCGACAAAAATCCCGGACGCGCTGAATTGGTCCGCGGACGTGCCCTTAAAAACGGCGTCACCCCCCCGCCCGCCTACCTGCACACCGACTTCGATCGCATGATCAGCGAGACGAAACCCGACACCGTGATCGTCACCACCGTCGACGCCACCCATTCCGACTATATCGTCCGCGCTCTCGACCTGGGCTGCGATGTCATCACCGAAAAGCCGATGACCACCACCGCCGAGAAATGCCAGCAGATCATCGACGCCAAAAAACGCAGCGGTAAACAAGTCCGCGTCACGTTCAATTACCGCTACTCCCCTCCGCGCACCCAGGTGAAGGACCTGCTCATGTCCGGCGAGATAGGCGACATCCTCTCTGTCGATTTTCACTGGCTGCTCAACACCCACCACGGAGCCGACTATTTCCGCCGTTGGCACTCCAATAAGAAAAATTCCGGAGGCCTCATGATCCACAAGGCCACCCATCACTTCGACCTCGTCAACTGGTGGCTCGGCGGCGTCCCCGTCACCGTCCGCGCCTCCGGCAAGCGCGACTTCTACACGCCGGAGATGGCGCGCCGCATGGGCCTCAAAAGCCACCACGAACGCTGCCACACCTGCCCCGAACAGAAGGCCTGCGGATTTTTCATGGACCTCGCCAAGCAGCCCACCCTCAAGGAACTCTACCTCGACAACGAACACCACGACGGCTACTTCCGCGACCGCTGCGTCTTCCGTCCCGACATCGACATCGAGGACACCATGAACGTCATCGTGGGCTACGACACCGGAGCCACCCTGAGCTACTCCCTCAACGCCTTCAATTCCTGGGAGGGCTACCAGATCGCCTTCAACGGCACCAAGGGTCGCCTCGAGCACAGCATCGTCGAATCCATCTACACCAACGGTACCGCCACCGTCCAGGGCGGCATCGCCGATGGTGGCACCCGCACCCGCATCATACCCCTGCGCGGCCCCGCCCGCGACATCAGCCCCTGGGAAGGCAAGGGATCCCACGGCGGAGGCGACCGCGTCATGCTCGACGACATCTTCCTGGCCTCACCTCCGGCCGACAAGTACCAGCGCAACTCCGACGAGCGCGGCGGCGCCCATTCCTGCCTGGTCGGCATCGCCGCCAACAAATGCTTCGAGACCGGCGGCACCGTCCGTATCACAGATCTGGTGACAGGTTTGTCCAAACCCGACTACGCACCCATGCCCGGCCACCAGGACCCGCTCCCCATGCCTGTCTAAGCACCGACTCACGGGTTCCCCGGTTCAATCCCGCTTCGGTTCTCTGCGCTTGGCGGCGATCGCCCGCAACTCTTTGGCTGTAAGCAAATCCTTCTCCCGACCCATCGCCTCCTTGGCCTTGATGAGATCTTCCATGGAAATCACCCGGCACCGCCGTCCAAACAAAGGAATCTCGATGGCATTGCGCACAAGTTTGTCATATTCGCCGATGCCCAACACGCTTCCCAACACATCCACAATTCCGGCCTCGGTTTCCAGGTAGACATTTGCCAGCGGCTGACCGACCGGGGGATGCTCCAGAAAAGACAACTTCTGGTGCGTCATCCGGTGCACCGGCTTCAAATCAGCCAAGGCCGATCTGAGTTTGGAAATATTCTCCGGTGACATCACCGCACAGATGTCGAGATCCTCAGTGACGTAGGAGGAACCATGGAGTACCCCGGCAAAGCCGCCGACCACCACAAACTCCAGACCGGCGTCAGCGAATCTCTGCAGAAGATGGTGCAGACTTTTCATAGGCGACTCCCGCTTCCTTCAGTGCCCGCATCAATTCCTGCGCCGACTCGTGCCGCAATACCCGCTCCTCATAGCCAAGCGCCAAATTCGAATCGAGCAAATCTAGGTCGATGCCTGCGCGGCGGGCTTCCTCAAGGGCCTGGACCGAATTGTTCATGGACACGACTATCGGTGCTTTAAAGCAGCCTGCAAAGCCTGATTTACCCCAGCGCCCGAAACACCCTGAAATGGGGACAGGCGGAATTTAGAGATCCGTGTGAGCCAACTTATTGGTTCACATGCGCCACGGTCGCCGGCGGGAAGCCGTTGAAGTAGGTGGCGGAGGCGTGGCTGTAGGCACCGATGTTCACGCTGTACACGAAGTCGTCGCGCTCCAGCTCGGGAAGGTTTTCCGCCATCGACACCACGTCGAGCGCATCGCAGGTCGGCCCATACACGGCGCTGATCTTGGTGGCTCCCTTTTTGAAGGCCTTGATCGGGTACTTGCAGTGGTCGAAAATCACGCCCGAATAGGTGTGATACACGCCGTCGTTGATGTAGTAGCTGGGCTTGCCGTCGCGCATCGCCTTGCCGATCACCTTTGATACGGAGTAGCCGGCCGTCGCCACCAGAAAACGGCCCGGCTCGGCGAGGATTTGCACGTCCTTGGGGAAATGCCGGTCGAGCTCGCTGTTGACCACCTTGGCCAGCTCGCGGAAGGGTTTCACGGTGTCGTCGTAGGGGGCGGGGAAGCCGCCGCCGATGTCGACGAGGTTCATCTTCGTATAGCCGCGGTCGCGCGCCTCCTTGTAGATGCCCGCGCACAGGCTGAGCGCCTGCACGTAATTCTCGAAATTGGTCGTCTGGCTGCCGACGTGGAAACTGAGCCCCTCGACAGTCAGCCCCATCTTGTCGGCCGCGAGGATGAGGTCGACAGCCTCGCCGGGTGCCGCGCCGAACTTGGAGGAGAGCTCCACCATCGCGCCTGTATTCGGCACCTTGAGACGCAGCACCAGGCCGGCGTGCGGCGCGTGCTGCCTGATCTTCAGGATCTCCTCGTAGTTGTCGAAGGTCACCAGCGGCTTGTACTGGTCGAGCTCGGCGAGCGTCTCGACGGGCTT
>JFJP01037509.1_pt1 | contig 26890 bp, 17 predicted proteins | sample 431651 | NCBI WGS metagenome assembly JFJP01 (sample SAMN02602958, study PRJNA72255) | Microbial mat metagenome, whole genome shotgun sequencing project. | biome: fresh water; feature: sink hole; material: water; isolation source: purple microbial (photo- and chemosynthetic) mats found in...
GCCCATAACAGTAATGATGTGAATACTGTTTTAATTACCGGTTTCTTTCATGCTTACGGACCAATAAACGATTATTTGTAACCGGTTAAAATATTTTTAAAATGACAAAACCATCACGAAAAATATATATGGCTGCCGGGTACAATACAATTTCACTTGGTACCGGCCGGAAGGAATTTAATCCTCGTACTGAGCGTCCCGGGCTGGAACATTATTTGAAAGAAGCCGGGCAGGGAGTAATTTCACAACTTGGGGGAGCGCAAAATATTGATGAAAGTGCTGTTGGCAATTTTATGTCGGCGCGCTTTAATAAACAAGCGCATTTAGGAGCTTTCCTGCCGATGGTTGATAATGGATTGCGTTATAAACCCTCAATCAGTGTTGAAGGGGCGTGTGCTTCAGGTGGTCTGGCTCTTATTACTGGTATCAAATCGGTATTGGCCGGAACTGCGGATTCAGTGCTGTGCATAGGAGTGGAGGTTCAGAATACAGTAAAAGCTATTTATGGAGCCGATATCCTGGCCGGAGCAGGCTGGTTTAACAAACGTAAAAAAGGTCATACCTATTTTTTCCCGGGTCAGTTTAGCGACAGGGCAGGAGCATACTATCAGGAATTTGGCCGTGAATATGCCCGTAAAGGCTTTGCCCGATGGTTCCGGAATGCTATAGAAAATGCCCGTTTGTGTCCCACGGCTCAGGAACATCATAATACAGTTGCCGATCTCGAAGCATTAGCACTTACCGAACCAAATCCTGGAACATTTACTGATTACCTCAATGTGTTCGATTGCTCCAAAGTGAGTGACGGAGCTTCCGGAATTGCTGTTTTGAGCGAAGAAGGACTTAAGCGTGCCGGTATTGCTCATGCCGATGCTGTTGAAATAGCAGGCTGGGGTCACGCTGTTGATGATATTACCGAAGATCCTCCGCAACTCACTGTATTGACGACCATGCGCGAAGCCATCAGGCAGGCACTTTCAGAGGCAGAAATTACCATAGAACAACTGGCAACTGTTGAGTTACACGACTGTTTTACTATTGCCGGAATACTAGCTGTTGAGGCACTGGGTTTTGCCGCTCATGGCGAAGGCGCTGCTTTTGTAGCTGCCGGAAATACTGCCCGCAACGGGCAAATTCCTATGAACACCACCGGCGGTCTTATTGGCTGGGGACATCCAACCGGCGGAACCGGTGTACATATGGCTGTAACTATTTGGGAACAATTAACCGGAAAAGCCGGGTTGAATCAAATCACAATTGATCCTTCCAGACCTTATGGGATGAGCATTAATATGGGTGGTGATGATAAAACCGTGGTGGCAATTGTTTACAGGAAAGCAGTATAAAATAACGGCATGAAACGAAAAAAGCCCCCTGAAAGGAGGCTTTTGCTGAGGTTTCGAGCGGATTCGAACCGCTGTAGACGGTTTTGCAGACCGCTGCCTAACCACTCGGCCACGAAACCTTGTTTTGGCGGTGCAAAGGTAAGTAATTAACATTTTATCAACAAATACTTTTTTAAACCTGCTTCGAGAAGGATTTAAGGCAATCAGGACAAAGGCATCCCTGCCAGGTTTCTTGTATCATATCTATAGTGTGCGGGGCAATTTCATACTCAAAACACCAACATTTTGAAGAAGTGCTGCACACAAATATGTTGCCACAACGCGGGCAATTTTTTTGTTCAAAGGGTCGTTCTTTGTTATTCATTGGAGTGGAACTGAATGTGACAAAATGGGAAATAGGGAAATAGAAAACAGGAAAATAGGATTTTCAAAACACATCGGACATCCCTTATCAAACATGTGACATCCTAAAGCACTACCGTTCCAGCATTACACTAACCTGCCTTATTTTTCCGCCATGTGCCAGTGCAGGATTCAGCTTCGATACTTTTATCCTGACATGTGTGAGGGTTGTAAAATCCCTGTAAAGGGCATCTATAATCCTGCTGGCAACATGTTCGAGTAAATGCGAATGCTGTTCCATCTCGTGCCTTATCAGCGCGTAAACAGCCTGATAATTGACCGTATGCTTCAATTCATCGCTGGCTTCTGCGGCTGAAGTATCGGTTGTAAGCCATGCATCAACCGTAAACCGGGTGCCGATCACACGCTCTTCTTTAAAGCAGCCGTGGTAAGCGAAAAAATCCATTCCTTCTATTTCGATGAGGCCCATGAGTTCTGGTTAGTTAAAAGTTAATGGAAAATAGTTAATGGAAAATGGTAAAAAGGAAGTATCCGTTAAACTTAAAATCCATTTAGGCAATTGATTTCTGATTATCGCGATTTGATTTCCTAAATCCCGATCCCAATTTCCAAATCCTTTATAAAACAATTGATTGCAAAAATAGTTGTATTCAGCCAATTTCCATACCTGAATTCAGCATCTGCTAACTATTTTTCTATTAGCGATTCACTATTTCGAAATAACTATTTTCTATTTTCCATTTACTATTAACTAATAACTCCTGCCAAACCAAGCCAATAAACTTTACCTTTGCAGATTATTTCAGAATAATAAGCTTAAATGCCTGATCATCATGACTGACGAAAACATTACTACTCCGGTAGAAGAGAAAGTATCATTGAATTTTATTCACCAGATCATAGAAGATGAACTTGCCCAGGGCAAAAACCAGGGCCGTGTTCATACCCGATTTCCTCCGGAGCCTAATGGCTACCTGCATATCGGACATGCTAAAAGCATATGCCTTAACTTTGGAACAGCCATTAAATACAATGGCCTGGCTAACCTTAGGTTTGATGATACCAATCCGGTTAAAGAAGATACCGAGTATGTGGATAGCATAATGGAAGATGTGCGCTGGCTTGGTTTCGACTGGGGTGACCGGCTTTTTTACGCATCCGATTATTTTGATCAATTGTACGATTGGGCTGTAAAAATTATAAAAGACGGAAATGCGTATGTTGATGATCTGAATGCAGAACAGATAAGTGAATACCGTGGCACAGTTACCCGTGCTGGCAAGGAAAGCCCTTACCGTTCGCGTTCAATAGAAGAAAACCTGGACTTATTCAGCCGTATGAAAAACGGCGAATTTGAGGATGGTTCCAGAGTTTTACGTGCCAAAGTGGATATGGCTCATCCCAATATGCTGATGCGCGATCCGATCATGTACCGCATACTTCATACTGATCATCACCGTACCGGCAGCAAATGGTGTATTTATCCTATGTATGATTATGCTCACGGACAAAGCGATTATCTTGAAGGAATAACTCACAGCATCTGTACGCTCGAATTCGAAGTACACAGGCCACTTTACGAGTGGTATCTTGAACAAGTAGCCGAGGGCGATTATCGTCCGCGACAGATCGAATTTGCCCGCTTAAATCTGACATATACCGTTATGAGCAAACGCAAGTTGCTGCAACTTGTAAATGAAAATGTTGTGACCGGATGGGATGATCCGCGTATGCCTACAATATGCGGTTTACGTCGAAGAGGATATACACCCGAGTCTCTCCGGAACTTTGCTGATACAATTGGTATTGCCAAACGTGACCAGACTATAGATGTTGCATTGCTCGAGTTCTGCGTTCGAGAGGATCTCAACAAACGCTCAAACCGCGTAATGGCAGTGCTTAATCCGGTTAAACTGATACTTGACAACTTTCCGGAAGGACAGGTTGAAGAACTTGAAGCCGTTAATAATCCAGAAGATACTGATGCTGGCTTCCGCAAAATTCAGTTCTCAAAAGAGTTGTACATCGAGCGCGAAGACTTTCAGGAAAATCCGACCGGGAAATTTTTCCGCCTTAAGCCAGGTGGTGAAGTGCGCCTGAAATACGGCTATATTATTAAATGTGAGAATATTGTAAAAGATTCCGCAGGAGACATTACTGAAATTCATTGCACTTACCAGGCTGATACCCGCAGTGGTATGGAAAACAGCAACAAAAAAGTGAAAGGCACGCTGCATTGGGTATCGGTAGCGCATGCTGTACCAGTTGAAGTTCGCTTATACGACAGGCTTTTTTCAAGCGAAACACCCGAAAACGTTGAAGAAGGACATGATTTTAAAGAAAATGTGAATCCTGATTCGTTAAAAGTTATTACTGCCTTCGCCGAAGCATCAGTATCCAAAGTAAAGGCCGGTGACAGATTTCAGTTCGAAAGATTGGGTTATTTTTGTGTGGATCCGGATACAACCAGCTCAAAAACTGTATTTAATCGCACTGTTGCGCTGAAGGATACATGGACAAAATCAAAACAATCGTAAAAAAACTGAATATTTCTGTTCAGCGTTTAATAAATTGTATAATTTTGCGCTCCCAATACAAATAACTGTCTGATGGTGTAATTGGCAACACGTCTGATTCTGGATCAGAAGAGTCCAGGTTCGAGCCCTGGTCGGACAACCAAATTATCAACCACTTACAGAAAATATTTGTAAGTGGTTTTTTTTCTGTATTTGCATAATCAGGCATCATTTCCTGCTTTTATTTAAAATCAGAGAAATAACAAGAATCAGAATAACATACTATTTGAAGTTAATATTTGTTCCTCAAATAGATATACTTCATACAGATTTATTAACTTTCCGAAAATTTTGCAATACGTATAATTATGAGAACTAAAGTTTTAATTATTTGCGTTATTATTTGTCATTCGTCTTTATCGTTGTTGGCACAGAATCCGGATAAGCGATACCATAATTTTGGTTCCGATAAAAGCCTGCAGGTCAAGGGATTTTTTAGTCCTTTCGCAGCATTTTCAAATGTTGAAGGAACTCTTTCTCTCGATTTTGGGGCAGCAGTAGGATTAATTATTAAAGACAACTTAATTGCCGGTATTTACGGACAGAAGATGGTAAGTAATCCAATCCGGACAGGTTTGGACATAAGTGATTTTCCGGCGATAACCGATGGAGATATTGAAATGAAGCATGTTGGTGCAATAGTTGGTTACAATTTTAAGCCTGAGGCTGTGGCGCATTGGGGAGTCAACAGTTCCTTCGGAGTGGGTGAACTGGAACTTATAGTAAAAGATCCGGTTACATTGATTACCGAAAAAACATATACTGATCGGATTTATCTTGTAGTACCCCGGCTTTTTGCTGAAATGAACGTGACTAAATGGTTAAAAATTAATGTGAGTGGAGGCTACCGGTTTTTCGGAAAAGTGAACAGTTATTATACAAATCAATCCGGGGAGGAAGTCCCGATATTCGATAAAACCGATTACACAAAACCCGAATTTTCAGTTTCAATGGTTTTTGGCTCCTTTGGATTTCGGACTGCAACAATTTTTTAATCCGCTCCCTAAATCAGAAATTCTCATCAATGCCCCGGGAATCCCGGACGGCCTTCAAAACCACGCCGCTTGTCTGTTTGCGGCACTTTCCCTGTAAAATTACGTAAGCTGTAAGTAAACGAAAGCATAAAATACTGCCTTAGAACCTGGGTATTGGAATCTTCGATGTACGTATCTGTAACACTGCGATTCAGACTCTTATTTTCATCCAGAATGTCGTAGCATGAAAGTTTGACCTCACCTGATTTATTCTTGAAAAGTTTCTTCCCTACATTAAAATTCCAAAGCGTATACTGATCATTGATGTTGGAAGAAATACCGTTATAGTTCTGATAGGTTACGCTGTTCTGTATAAAAAAACCTTTCCAGAATTCCCAGTTAAACTGTATAGAACCAATCTGGAAGAAATAATTATTATTTAAATTTGGCTGAATAGTATTCTCCACAAGGTTGTAGTTGATGTTGTAAGTGAGAGTGAAGTCAATTTTCTCATTAATATTGCTACTTACAACGGCTCCTAAATTGATCCCGTAAGTATTTGAAAAATTAGAACGGGTATTGATCAAACTTGGTAACCTGTTATAGCTTACACCGGTATTAAAATTGAGGTTGCTTTTAATTGGCTTTATTGGAAATCCAACAGTAACAAGAGCACGTGCATTCCACGCTCCATCCAGATTTTCTGGCATTGATATCTGGGTTCCTCGGTTTATTGCCTGTCCATATACAACAGTATCATTAGCTGCAACCAGCGTAGAATTACCCAGGTAGTTCAATGTTTTCTGGAAAAACAACATACCGAAAAGATTAGCTGTTTTATCTTTGTTGGAATGTGAAAAACGTGACATGGCAAAATGCCTGAATTCCTGCTTCAACTCCGGATTGCCGGTCGAAAGCAGTAACGGATTTGAATTATCGACAACTTTTTGCAATTGTGTGGCAGAGGGCGCATTTGTACTTGCTCTGTAAACAACCCGGAGGTTTGTAAACTTGGTGAATTTATAATTCAGCATAAAATTTGGAAGTACTGAATTGAAAGTCTTTTTTGTGGAATCTGTATCAGGGAAACTCGTATTGCCCTTCAGTTCAGCATATTGATATGAAATGCCCGCGTTAAGGTCAACCTTTTCAGTTTTATAAAGATACCCGCTTCCCACGCGATGTGTGAGGTAGTCGTTATCGTAAATATTAGAAAAGAGTGTATCGAATAAAGTGTAATTCTGCTGTTCGGCTACGTAGTTGTAGGTCTTTTTGTCATTGGAATTTTCGGCATAGGAGATTAAATAATTCAGTTGAAGCTGGCTCTTTTCGCCCAGGGGTTCTGTATAAACGAGGTTTGATGAAAGATTAAGTCCATCCGATAGTGTTTTTCCATACTGATCAGTTGTATCATTGGTATTTCCTTCTCCCGAATTGTAAAAATCACTTAAGGTGTTAATATAACTGTCCCTGTATCTGTTGCTGTAACCTGTTCCGATATTGATAGATGCTGTTCTCCTTTTTTTATTGAATTTATGACGGTACAGTATTTCATTATTAAAATTATACCCGTTTGCATCACTCTCATTGTTATTGAATGACTCATTTAAAAGGCTGTCGAGGCTAAATTCAGGATTTAATGCCGTTGCAGCTGCCGAATAGCTTTGCGATTGGTTATCCTGCAAACTGAGCCGTGGTGTGAAAATAAATGAATTACTCGAGTCCGGATTGTATTCAATACGCATATTCATCCGGTGATTGGTGTTATCTGCTTCCGATGAACTGAGTTCATTATAATATTGACTTACCTTTTCTCCCAGTATGTATTGCCTGTTTACCTGTTTATTGTTTGTGCTCTCGCCTTTATTCAAAAAATAGCTGGCATTTAAAACCAGTTTGCTTCCCCATGCATCGGTATAGTTAAAACCAATGGCATGCGTACTGAAAATCCCACTTTGAGGTCCTGTTTGAAAAGATGAACCGCCACCTCTTCCCGGCATTCCCTGTGATCGGGCTCCGCTGCTGCCTACAACATCTTCAGCCGAGAAATTCTGCTGATTAACATTATTGCTCATTCCTAAAAGGGTAATCCTCCGTTTTCCATTAAAAAAATTAACATTCGCGCCTAGCAGATAACTGTCATCGGTGCCATATCCGGCAGAAAATTTACCGAACTGGCCGGAGTTTTTGGAATTCCGGGTAACAATGTTAATCGTTTTCTGCCCGCTTCCGTCGTCAAATCCGCTCCATGCAGCCTGGTCCGAAAGTTTATCGAAAACCTGTATTTTATCCACAACTTCGGCTGGCAGGTTTTTAAGTGTTACGGAAGGATCATCACCAAAGAATTGCTTTCCATCAACTAATATTCTTTTTACATCTTCACCGTGGGCTTTAACGGTACCGTTCTCAATGGTGATTCCGGGCATTTTCTTAACCAGGTCTTCTGTGGTGGCATCCTGCGAAACTTTAAAAGCACCGGCATTGTATTGCGTTGTATCTCCTTTTTGTTCAGCTCTTACAGCAATTTCCGTTATTTCAACTTCGCCAAGGGCTGTTGATGATGGTTTAATACTGATGGTTCCGATATCTTCTGTTTTCCCGCCAACAAATACTTCCTGGGCATATTTTTCAAAACCAATATAGGTAATCTCAAGCCGGAAGCGTCCTTTGGTAAGCTTGTCAAACATAAATTCACCCTGTACGCCGCTGCTGCGGTAAGCGAATTTCGATGAGTCGCGCATGCTCACCAGTTTTACAGTAGCTCCAACGAGTGGCAGGTTATCCTGCTGATTTTTAAGAGAACCCGAAACTTTGAATTCCTGGGCAAATGCTGTATTAATAAGAAGTATGCAACTGATTAAAAGGGTAAATTTTAGTTTCAACATGGGAGATATTAATTATAAGTGCAAAATGAATCTATGGTTTGATGATCTGGAAAGGAAAAGGATTAATCAGCGAAGAAAATATTTTTTGCGTGAGGGTGTTTGTTTGGTGATTTTTGTAAAAAGATTCTTTGGGTAAAAAAATTCAGAAGGAGGCATAAATTTTTGTGGCTTGGGGAACTTTATAATACACAGGCCCAAAAATTGAAAAGTTTGTTCTGATTATTTGAATTTTTACTTCTGTTTTTAATTGGATTTCAGAGTGCCAAAACTGTTTGTAGGTCAGCAAAATAGATCCTTTTCTGCTATGCATAATTGTTTTTTGATGGCAATTTTAAGCCTCTGAGATTTCAATAAAATTACCACTGTGCCCAAAGGGCTTTATTTATTTTAGTGTAAAGCACTTAAATGGGAGTGAATATTCCGGAGTAGAATTTAGTATTTCGGACAAGGTAGGTTAGGAGCAAATACCGTAAAAATTTAAAAGAGAAAATGACTCTTTCAAAAAATATCAGGAACCGGAAATTGATTATCACCGTAAAAAAATTACCAGAGCAAAAACACTGCTGCACTGAAATCAATTTTAACGAAACGGATTTTTAACCCTGGTTGAAATAATAATTTCTTAGATCGAAAGATCTGAGATTAACTTCAGCATCTCCTTATCGTTTCGGGAGCTAAATTTTTATTTTCTCAGCACCTGACCGGATGCGGGGAATAATAAATTCTTTTCCTATCACAGCCATCATATCCATCATTCCCGGACCGGCATTTGTTCCAACCACAGTTAGTCGTAATGGATTCATAAGCTGGCCCATGCCAATACCTTTGCCCTGGACAAATTCCTTTGTGTTGAGTTCAATATTTTCTTTCGTGAAAGGTTCGGTCGCTTCAAGAGTTTGAATATATTCTCGGAGTAGGGCAGGGGTTTCAGTTTTCCAGATTTTGGCAATCACTTTGTCGTCGTAGGATTCAGGATCGAGGAAAAAGAAATGGGATTGATTCCATAAATCAGGAATCAAAACAGCTCTGTCGTGAATAAGAGTACAAACCTGCTCAACATACTCCAGGCAAACTTCGATATTCTTTTGTTCCAGAAGAGGAATCAGTAAAACAGCTAATTCAGCCGGTGTCTTTTTTGAAAGGTACTGATGATTGTACCAGTGTGCTTTCTCAACGTCAAATTTAGCGCCGGACTTACTTACTCTCTCAATGCTGAATTCCTGAACCAGTTCGTCGAGAGAAAACAATTCCTGTTCCGTACCGGGATTCCAACCCAGGAAAGCAAGCATATTGATAAAAGCTTCTGGCAGATAGCCACTTTCGCGGTAGCCCGAGGATACCTCATTTGTTTTCGGATCTGTCCAACGCAGTGGGAAAACAGGGAATCCCAAACGATCGCCGTCACGTTTGCTGAGCTTGCCATTTCCATCCGGTTTCAGTAAAAGGGGTAAATGTGCAAATTCAGGCATTTCTTTTTCCCAGCCTAAATAACGATAGAGTAAAACATGCAGCGGCGCTGACGGCAGCCATTCTTCACCGCGGATTACATGCGATATTTTCATCAGGTAATCATCAACAACATTTGCAAGGTGATAGGTCGGCATTCCGTCTGATTTATACAAAACTTTATCATCAAGTAAAGCCGAATCAACGGACACTATACCTCGTATCAGATCATGAACAGTTATAGTTTCATGTTCAGGAATAGTAACACGTATAACATTATGAACACCGGCATCGAGCAATGAATTAACCTCATTTTCCGGTAATGTCAATGAGTTTTTCAGGCCCATGCGGGTTTGAGGTCCATACTGGAAAGTTTCTTTACGTGATTCGTATTGCTTACGAATGGCATCAAGTTCTTCGGAAGTATCAAACGCATAGTAAGCTGTGCCGTTCTGCAGAAGTTGCAGAGCGTACTGATGATAGATTTCTTTTCTGTCGCTTTGGCGATAAGGAGCATAGGGTCCACCGATGTGAACACCTTCATCGAAATGTATTCCACTCCATGTAAGTGACTCTATTATATATTGTTCGGCACCGGGAACAAATCTTCCCTGGTCGGTATCTTCGATCCGGAGGATAAATTTGCCGCCGAGTTTGCGGGCAAAAAGATAATTATATAAAGCAGTTCGAACTCCGCCTATGTGAAGCGGACCGGTTGGACTTGGTGCAAAACGTACTCTTACTTCGCGCATAATTTTGTTATTAAAGGGCGCAAAGATACAAAACCTCAGCTAGCTGGTAAAGGTAGTTTTACAATCGCTAAATCAGTTCAAACAACAGTCATCGGTAATTGTTACCTTTGTGGGTTAAATGGTTCACAACTGCTCTCGAAACAGCTAAAAAATCATACTGTAGTTGGCCAACTGAAAAACAATGGAAAGTAACTATGTTTTATTGATCCGGAAAATAGATGAGTTTATCCGGAAATACTATAAAAACCAGCTCATCCGCGGACTGTTATATACGTTGGCAGCCCTTGGTATGTATTTTATTTTAATAGTGCTTCTCGAATATTTCTCATGGTTTAACACAAGTACAAGGAGTTTACTTTTCTATACTTTTGTTGTTACAACTGTATACATTACCAGCCGTTTTATAGTACTTCCAATTGCTCATTTCAGTCGATTAGGCAAAATAGTCAATCATGAGCAAGCAGCTGAAATTATTGGCAAACATTTCGCTGAAGTTAAGGATATATTGCTCAATACGTTACAGTTGCACCAGCTTGAGAAAGATAAAGAGCAAAGCAGTGATCTGATTCGGGCCAGTATCGATCAGAAAATCAGTCATTTGCAGCCTGTTCCTTTTGTTGATGCTGTTGACTTGAGGAAAAACCGTAAATATTTGCCCTATGCTTTGCCTCCGGTTATTTTTCTTTTGGCGGCATTACTTATTTCTCCCTCGCTTATTATAGCTCCTTCAAAAAGAATCATTAATCATAACGAAGTATTTGAAAGACCAGCGCCATTTACAATTAAGGTATTGAATGACAAACTTCAGGCGGTACAACAGGATGATTTTACCGTTAAAATTAAGATTGAAGGGGACGAAATTCCGGATCAGTTGTTTCTTACATCTGACCAGGCTAATTATCGTATGGAAAAGGAAAGCAATGTACTTTATAGCTATACCTTCCGTAATTTGCAGGAGAACACTCCTTTTATCATCACGGCTGACCAATACAATTCGAAGGAGTATATCATTAAAATCCTTCCAAAACCTATTATTCTTTCGTTTGATGTATTGGCCGAATACCCGGCTTACCTGGGACGTAAAAGCGAAACTATGGCTAATACAGGAGATCTTACTGTGCCTGCTGGAACCCGGCTTACCTGGAAGTTTTATACCCGCGATACCCGGAAACTGATGTTCAGAATAGGAGGGAAGCTCACTGAGGTGGAAGCCGGTAAGTCGAATACATATAGTCAATCGGCACGAATGATGTCAGGAATGCAATATTCTGTTATAATCGGCAACGAATATTTTACTAACCGCGATTCCTTGTCATATCTTGTTAATGTTATTCCTGATTTATATCCATCTATATCTGTCGAAGAATTTAAAGATTCGATATACGATAACCGGCTTTATTACCAGGGAACTGTTAAAGACGATTATGGATTGAGCCGGCTGGTTTTTGCATGGGCAGTTAAAAAAGCGGAGTCTCAAAACGGTACTCCTGAAGTTAAAACAAGAGAGGTTAAGCTGGATAAAACCTTGCTGCAGCAACAGTTTTTCTATTTTATGGATATGTCAACATTGTTTGTTCAACCTGGTGATGAAGTTGAATATTATTTTGAAATCTGGGATAATGATGGTGTAACTGGCAATAAATCAACACGTTCGACTTCACATATTTTTAAAGTTCCTACGCTTGATGAGATTGAAAAAATGACCGAACAGAAAAATGATGACATCAAAGATAAGATGGAGTCGGTTATTAAACAATCACAGTCCTTACAGAAACAGGTTGAAGATATGCAGAAGAAGATGGTGGATAAAAAGGAAGTAGGATGGCAGGAAAAACAAACATTAAAGCAATTGCTTGATAAACAGAAATCATTACAGGATCAGGTTCAGGAAATACAGAAAGAAAATAAGGAGAAGAGTCTGCAGGAAAATCAATACCAGGAACTCTCTCCGGAGATAATGGAAAAGCAAAAACAGCTTGAGGATCTGTTTAATAAAGTGATGACCGAAGACATGAAAAAGATGTACGAGGAATTGCAGAAAATGCTTGAAAATGTCGACAAGGATAAGGTAGCCGAAATGCTTGAGAAAATGAAAGATGACAGCAAGGGTCTAGAGAAAGAACTGGATCGGAATCTTGAATTATTTAAGCAGCTTGAAGTTGAGCAGAAACTGCAGCAAAGCATTGATAAGCTCGATAAACTGGCTGAAAATCAGGAAAAACTGGGAGAAGACTCTAAAGACGCAAAAAAGGAAGATCTTGATAAATTGAACGAAGAACAGGATGATTTGAACAAGCAATTTGACCGGCTTAAAGAAGATTTAAACGAGTTGCAAAAGAAAAACAGCGAACTTGAGGAGCCCAATAACCTTGAAAATACTGAAGCTGATGAGAAGGAAATTGATCAGGATATGGATAATAGCAGTGAGGAGTTGAAAAGCGGAAAGTCGCAAAAGGCATCCCAATCTCAGAAGAGTGCATCAGGTAAAATGAAAAAGCTAAGTGAGAAGCTCACCGATATGCAGCAGGAAATGGAACAGGAAGAAAACGGAGAAGATATGGAAGCCATGCGTCAGATTTTGGATAACCTGGTTCAACTCTCATTCGATCAGGAAGAAATTATGAAAGAATTGAATGTTGTTAGTACCACCAATCCCAAATATCTTCAGATTATTCAGAGACAGAAAAATATAAAGGATGATCTTAAGCTGGTAGCTGACAGTTTGTATGCATTAAGTAAAAGGCAGGCGAGCATTGAACCTTTCATTTTGCGTGAGATGTCAACTGTTGAAAATAGCATGGAGGAGGCAGTAACTCAATTGAATGCCCGGGCTGTGGCACCTGCTAAAACAAAGCAGCAATATGCCATGACTTCCGTTAATAACCTGGCTCTTATGCTTTCCGAATCGTTGAAGCAAATGCAGCAAAACATGCAGAGCAAAGGATCGGGTAAATCGGGTAAAAAGAGTCAAAAGCCTGGCCTGAGTCAGGGTAAAATGAAATCAATGCGGCAGCTGCAGGAACAACTGAACAAGCAGTTACAGCAGCTGAAAGAAGGTATGCCAGCTCCGGGAAAACAAGATTCGAAAGGACAAAAGCAGATGAGTGAGAAATTTGCGCGCATGGCTGCCCAGCAGGAAGCATTAAGGCGTCAGATGCAGGAATACGGACAAGAAATGCAAAAGGAAGGTTCAGGAGTAGAGAAAAGTATCAAAGAGATGATGCAGCAAATGGAACAAACAGAAACGGACCTGGTAAATAAAAGAATTAATATTGAAACTATCAGGCGCCAACAGGAAATTGTTACACGTATGCTAGAGTCGGAAAAGGCGGAGCAACAACGCGAACTTGATGATAAGCGTGAGTCGGAAGAATCGAAGGATATTTACTATAATAATCCGGCTAAGTACTTCGAATACAATAAGATAAAGGAAAAAGAGACCGAATTATTCCGAACTGTTCCTCCCAATCTGAAGCCTTTTTACAAATCAAAGGTAAATGCCTATTTTCTCTCATTCGAATAATAAAAACTAAATCATGATAAGCTTTTCAACAGTTGAAATAGACTACACTCTGAAGAATAAACTCAAAGTAAAAAACTGGGTAAAGACTATTGTCGAAACAGAAGGTAAGGTTGCAGGAGATATAACATTTGTATTCTGTAACGACGAGTACCTCGGTACGATGAATGAGAAATATTTGAATCATACTACGCTTACTGATATAATAACATTCGACTATTCCGAAGCGGGAAAACTTTCGGGAGACATCTTTATAAGTATTGATCGGGTAAAAGAGAATGCAGGAAATTTCAATGTTACTTTTCCTGTTGAGTTAGGCCGGGTAATGGCGCATGGGGTATTGCATCTTTCGGGATATAAGGATAAATCTCCTGGCGATAAACTGGTAATGAGGGGTAAGGAAGATTTTTATCTCACATCGTATCCAAATCTTTAATAATTAGCTGTAAGTACTACGAATATTAGCTTACAGCACTTTGTTCCACGTGAAACACTTTTAACTTGTTTAAAAAATACGATATAATTGTAGTTGGTGCTGGTCATGCCGGGAGTGAAGCGGCAGCAGCGGCTGCCAACCTGGGATCTTCGGTTTTGCTGATAACCATGCACATGGGAGTGATCGCCCAGATGTCGTGCAATCCTGCAATGGGTGGCATTGCAAAAGGACAGATTGTTAGGGAAATTGATGCACTGGGTGGGCAATCTGGTATTATTACGGATCATACCATGATACAATTCCGGATGCTTAACCGGTCAAAAGGACCAGCCATGTGGAGCCCGCGAGCTCAGAGTGACCGGATGAGGTTTTCCGAAATGTGGAGACTTACATTGGAAGGTATTTCTAATGTTGATTTCTGGCAGGATACCGTGGTGGGATTGTCAGTAAAAGATGGATTCGTTACAGGCGTTTATACCGCGATGGGTTATCATATTGAGAGCAAAGCGGTAGTTTTAACTAACGGAACTTTTCTGAATGGATTGATCCATATCGGAATGAAATCATTTGGCGGCGGCAGGATAGGAGAGAAGGCGGCAACCGGATTAACGGAAAACCTGGTTCAACTTGGCTTTGAATCAAGCAGGATGAAAACCGGAACACCTGTACGGATTGATGGTAGATCCATTGATTTTTCGCGTATGGAAGAGCAGCCAGGTGATGAATATACCGGGAAATTCTCATTCACAGATACACCGGTATTAAGGAAACAGCGACCTTGTTTTATTACTTATACTTCTCCCGAAGTTCATAAAGTGCTTGAAACCGGCTTTCATGAATCACCGATGTTTACAGGTAAAATTGAAGGAACCGGCCCAAGGTATTGTCCTTCCATTGAAGATAAGATTAACCGGTTTGCTGATAAAACCAGGCACCAGTTGTTTGTGGAACCCGAAGGATGGGACACGGTTGAATATTATCTGAATGGATTTTCCTCATCTCTTCCTGCCGAAATTCAGGTAAAGGCATTGCATTTAATTGCCGGACTTGAAAACGCCAGAATATTCAGGCCTGGATATGCGATTGAATATGATTATTTCCCACCGGTTCAATTAAAATATACGCTTGAAACCAAGTTAGTAGAAAACCTTTATTTTGCCGGACAAATTAACGGGACTACCGGTTATGAGGAAGCCGCATCGCAGGGACTGATGGCTGGGATAAATGCACACTTGAAAATAGTAGAAAAAGATCCTTTTATTTTAAAACGATCGGATGCTTATATCGGTGTTTTAATTGATGATTTAATCACCAAAGGTGTTGATGAACCTTATCGTATGTTTACTTCAAGGGCGGAATACCGAATCTTGTTGAGACAGGATAACGCAGATTTGAGGTTAACTCCTGCTGGATTTAAGCTTGGTTTGGCTTCTGCCGATAGGTTGGACAGAGTGAATAACAAGCTTGAATGGATTGAAAAAGTTACGACATTTATGCGGACTACCAGCGTAAGCCCCGACCAGGTAAATGGATTTTTAGAGAGTATAAACACAGCTCCCATCAGGCAGAAAGTTAAGCTGGATTCCTTGTTGTTACGTCCGCAGGTTTCATTTAACCAACTTATAAACCATATAGATTTCCTGGGTTTGTTTACCGGACAAATAGGGGAGGGAGCTGAAGAGATTCTGGAGGAAACAGAAATTCTGATAAAATACGATGGCTATATAAACAAGGAGCAGGAAATTGCCGAAAAGCTTTCAAAGTTTGATGATATGCCACTTAAACCGGATTTTGATTACCTAAGTCTTTCTTCTTTGTCAACAGAGGCGAGGCAAAAACTTTCACGTATACGCCCTGCAACTATCGGTCAGGCATCCCGTATTAGTGGAATTTCACCTTCGGATATTTCAGTTTTGCTTGTTTTTCTTGGAAGATAGATTTTGTTTCACGTGGAACATGACGTGAATTGATTAAAATTACATTGTGAAAAAAGCAGTAATAAGATTTTGAAAACCGGGAGATCGAAAAGGATAATCATTATTAACTTTGATTTTTTAACCAAGTACACATCGATTATACAATACTGAATGGAATTATTAAAGAATTGCCCTGTCTGCGGATCTGAACTATTTGAGCCGTTTATTTCCGGAAAGGATTATTTCCTTACCGGAGAAAAATTTGAAATTGTGAAATGCACGGGATGCGGTTTCCGTTTTACAAATCCAAGGCCCAAGGCTGACGAACTTGGCCGGTATTATGAATCATCTGATTATATTTCTCATTCCAATACCCGGAAGGGGCTTTTTGCTTCCGTATACCAACAGGTGCGAAAATATACCCTTGGTCGCAAACTTGAGATGATCAGTACGTATCAGAAAAAAGGCGAGATTCTTGATATCGGTTGCGCAACCGGACAGTTTCTGAATTATATGGCTGAGCATGGATGGAAAACTACTGGCATAGAACCGGATGAAAAAACCAGGGCGCATGCTATTTCCGAATATGGATTGCAGGTTTTCCCTGAAGAAAAACTGAATGAGTTTAGCAAATCTTCGTTTGATGTGATAACCATGTGGCATGTGCTTGAGCATGTATCAAACTTAAATGGGAGAATGGAGCAGCTCAAACTATTATTGAAGCCTCAGGGTACACTGGTAATTGCAGTTCCTAACTGCGACGCGTTGGATGCAAAAACGTACGGGGAGTTTTGGGCAGGTTATGATTTACCAAGGCACTTGTATCATTTTACAAAATCGGATATAAAATTACTGGTTGAGAAATATGGATTTACAATTGTGAATATTTTGCCCATGAAATTTGATGCATTTTATGTAAGCCTTTTAAGTGAGAAATATAAGGCCGGAAAAATGCGTTGGATACCAGCTCTGTGGAATGGTTTTTGGTCAAATTTAAAATCAGGGCAAAATAATGGCCATTCCAGCCTGATTTATGTTATAAAAGTGAAGTGAGCTGATTTTAAGCCCTATATTCGCATAAACAGTCTCTGTAATATTCAGCCCTGGATTTTCCGAGATCGTTACTTATAGCGCTTAATTTAAAGTTGCCTCTGAAACCCTTGTCAATACTGGATCTTGTGAAAAATACCTTATGATTACCAGGCAAAAACTCAAAAAACACATTATTAGCATGCTTATTTTAAGCGTGGTGTTTTTTCTGCTTGCTTTCATCCTGACGTATTCAATAAAAAAATATTATACGCCGCAAAATGTTTCAAATCGGTTGACTTCAGAAGTTGCAGATGCCTTAGCTGACCTTGATGCTGAAATCAAAAAAGTAGCTTCCCAAAATATTGAAGATAAAGCTGCTTTTCTGGAATTTTTAGAGAAGAATTTTAAAAATGCTTTTCCGGAAAAAGGAATCGAAATATTGGTGTACAAAAATGATAGCCTAAAATTCTGGTCAGCGAATGTTTTTGCTGCACCATTTATAAAGGACAGTGAGAATTTTACCTCAGATGTAGTTCGGAGTGGAAGCGGTTATTACCTGGTAAAACAATACCGGTATAAAAACAATCTTTTTATTGGGCTTCAATTACTACGGTATAATTATAAATATTCCAACGAATATTTATCATCTGGCTTTTATAAACGTTTCAGTGCTCCTGATAATGCTTCTATTGACTTACGGCGAGGTGAATACAGCATCAACAATCCCGAGGGAAAATTGCTTTTCAGCTTAACTTACGAGCAACCTTTTGAATTGGCGCTTTGGCTCCAGTACCTGATTTTTACTTTATATATCACGAGTTTCCTCTGTCTCACTTCGGCAATTTTTATAGTATATACATTTTTAATGAGTCAATCCGGACGGAAATGGTGCTATTTTCTGTTTTTTGTGCTAGATGTAATTCTTCTCAGAGCGATACAGTTTTATTTTCGTTTTCCTTCTGACCTCTATCAGTTCGAATTATTTAATCCGACTTATTTCGCTTCTTCTGATTTTTTACCTTCCCTTGGCGACTTCCTGATCAATAGCCTGATTGGAGTTCAACTGACTTTTTTTGCTTTTAAACATGCTTTTTCAAAGGGAAAAAAATCATTGGTTCCTGGTTTATACAGAAAATACTTAGTACCATTATTTGTTTTAGTAATCATCACTTTATACTATTTTTTATCTCAAACCATATTGGAGCTCGTACTCAATTCGAGCATTTCATTCCGCTTCGAAAATATCCTCAGCTTACCACTAATCAGCCATGTCGGCGTTCTGATTATAGCTACATTAGTATTGGGATTTTTATTTGTCTTCGAACTTATAGGTAAATATTTCAGCAGATGGATTGATAGTGTGAAACTCTATATTGCAGTTGTATCAACCGCCGTTCTGGCTTATGGTTTATTTACGTATTTCTCCGGTAGTTTTGATTTTGTAAATACGTTGTTACTGTTATCATTGTTTGTAGTGATGTTTTTGCAACTGAGAGTAGAAAAATGGGCTAAATTCAAATTTAGCAGTATAATTATTGCAGTAATTATACTATCGGCTTTGGCTACGTATATTGTAAATAAATCAGAAACAATCCGTGAACACGAAAAACGAAGGATACTGGCAACACATCTTTCAGATGCCAGGGATAATCTGGCCGAATATTATTTTAATGAAGCTTCTGAAAGCATTCAAAAAGATACAAATCTTATAAATAAGCTGGCGGTGGCTAAGTCTGAAGTTGAATTTAGTCAACTTTCGGATTATATTAAAGACACTTATTTTGCAGGTTATTGGAGTAAATATTTAGTACAAATTACTGTTTGTCAGAAAGATAAAAAGCTTAGCATAAAACCAGCAAATATAATTACAGGTTGTGAAGAGTATTTTGATGGTAAAATTGAACAGTTTATGCGTCCCGTATCAATTCCGGGACTTTATTTTCTCAGGCAATCGATTGATGCCATGTACTATCTCGGGAAAGTAGAAATTAACGCGGATGGTATCAGAAAAGCTACTCTCTGCAATATTTTCGTCGAAATCAGTTCCAATGATATCTGGAAAGGACTTGGTTATCCGGAATTGCTTTTTGATACTAAAAATGCTACTTCTGATAACTTATCGGGTTATTCTTATGCATTTTATAATAAAGGCGAGCTGGTTAAAAACGTTGGAAAATTTTCTTTTGATGTCGACAACAGGAATATTTCAAAGGTCAAATCGGAAAATGGCTTTTTTGAGTCAAAAGGGTATAGTCATTTTGTGTTTAAAGTGGATCAAAATACAATGATCGTTCTTAGCAGAGAGGTTCCACGGAATTCCGATTCAATTTCTCCATTTTCATATATCTTCCTTTTACTGCTGGTGATGCTGCTATTAGTAAATTGGTTTAAGGGTAAATCATTGAACTGGAATTTAGGGATTTATACTTTCCGGTTGCGGCTCCAGGTTATTATGATCGCGACAATAGTTGTTTCATCGGTAGTATTAGTGACAGTTAGTTTATTGTTTATCAACAAGTTAAATACAAATAAGAACAATGAAATCTTAAGTGAGAAATTAAATTCAGTTTTAGTAGACCTCGAAACCAGGTATGGAAATTATTCCTCCTTTGGTCTTGTTCCCGAAGAAGAACTTACCGATTTGTTACTCAATCTTTCAAACACCTACTTTACTGATATTAATATTTATAATACGGAAGGTTTGCTTCTTGCTTCATCCCGTGATCAGATTTTCAGGGAAGGAATGATTTCTCAACAAATTAATCCTTCAGGCGCTCAACGCTTAATGGTTGATAAACAATCCTTTTTTATTCAAAAAGAGAGCATTGGTTCCTATTCATTTCTTTCAGCCTATGCACCGGTACGGAATATAGATAACCGGTTATTGGGGTATCTTAATCTTCCTTATTTTGCAAAACAGGAAGAAATCAGGAGAGAGATTTCCGGACTTATTTCAACGTTAGCTAATATTTACATCATTATGATTGTAATTACTGTGATGCTGGCATTACTGTTGTCGAGATATATTACGATGCCTTTGCAACAAATTGGTAATCAGTTTAGCAGAGTTAAAATTGGAGATAAGAATGCTAAAATTACCTGGACCCGGAAAGATGAAATAGGCAGGTTGGTTGATGAATATAACCGGATGATAGATGAAATGGAGAAAAGTGCTGAATTGCTTGCCCGCAGTGAGCGTGAAGGCGCATGGCGGCAAATGGCCCGACAGGTAGCACACGAAATCAAAAATCCGCTTACTCCTATCAAACTCAGTATGCAGTTATTAATGAAAGCGTGGAACGATAAAGCACCGGATTGGGATGTACGGCTGAAACGTTTTTCGCAAACTCTGATCATGCAGATTGATACTCTTTCGTCAATAGCTACTGAGTTTTCGGATTTCGCTCAAATGCCTGAACCTCAAATACAACAATTCGATGTTATTCCATTAATACAACAATCTGTAGCTTTATACCGCGATCAGTCGGATTGCGAAATCTTATTTGATACCACTCAACAGGAATGCATAATAAAGGCAGATCCCAACCAGATTCTACGTGTCTTTAACAATTTGATTAAGAATGCATTACAAGCTATTTCGGCTGAAAGACAAGGCTTAATCAGAATAAAACTCACCGTTTTTGATTCCATGTGCCAGATTAGTTTTCAGGATAACGGAACTGGTATTTCTACGGAAAGTCAAACGCGGATTTTTTCACCCAATTTTACAACTAAAACTGCAGGAATGGGGCTTGGATTAGCTATGGTTAAAAATATAATCGACAATTCTTTAGGTCGTATCTGGTTTGAAACCGAACCTGGTGATGGTACTACTTTCTATGTTTTACTTCCTATGAAAGATGAATAGGTATTAATAGTTACGGCCTGCCGAACTCTTACTTTTTTGCATTTTTGAGAACGTCATAAACTTAATATTTGTTAATCACCCAACCCCGGATGGCGACAGTGTGTCCTGTGTAGCCACTATTTACGTACTTTTGTGCCGATTAATCAAGATACCTGTTTGAATCCACTGAAACAACTTGCCGGACAAACTGCAATATATGGGCTGAGCTCAATTGTTGCAAGGATCATAAATTTCTTTTTTGTTCCGTTATATACCCGGATGCTGACAACGGGTAATTACGGCCTGGCGTCTGAGTTACTGGCTTACATCGCAATTTTGCAAGTATTGCTCACATTCGGAATGGAAACGGGTTTCTTTCGTTTTGCGAGCAAAGACAAAGACCGGTCAGAAGTTATTTTTTCAACAGCCTTGCTTTCGCTAGGAGCTACATCCTTATCGTTCCTGCTTCTGATAATACTTTTTTCTGGACAGTTAAGTGCTTTTGCTGAACACCCTGTAAGGTATATTATCTATGCTGCTCTTATCCTGGCAATCGATTGTTTTACCGCTATCCTCTTTGCCGAGCTGAGATTTAAAAATAAAGCCTTAAAATTTGCAGCATTCCGGAGCATCAAAATCCTTTCGGAGGTAGGTTTTAATGTCTTGTTATTTTTTGTATTACCTAAATATTTTATAGCAAATCCTGATTCCTTTTTACTCCGATTTATACCGCCTACGCCCGATTATGGCTATATTTTAATGGCAATTCTGCTTAGTTGTATTGTCTCACTTGTGCTCTTTATACCGAGGCTGCTTAACATGCAATTTGTATTCTCAAAAAAACAATTAAATGAGTTACTGATTTATTCGCTTCCTCTTATGGTTGCTGGTTTACCGGGCGTTGCAAACGATTTTATCAGCCGGATTTTCTTTCGGTTTTTTGCTCCCGCAACATCGCCCTGGCAGGATCAGTTAGGGATTTTTAATGCCAATGTTAAACTGGCGGTCTTCATGGTTTTATTTGTCCAGATGTTTCGTTATGCCGCTGAACCTTTCTTCTTTTCATCTTCCGCACGCGAGGATATGAAGAAAATATATGCCGATGTAATGAAATATTTTGTAGCATTTTGTGTTCTAATATTTCTGGGTATTGCCATGTATCCTGAATTATTTGCACTTTTGCTAGGCAAGGAATTCAGAAGTGGAATTGCAATACTGCCTATTATGCTGATTGCCAATATATTGCTTGGCATTGTATTCAATTTGTCGATGTGGTACAAACTATCCGGTAAAACGCAGTACGCATTAACAATTACACTGCTGGGACTAGGTATAAACCTGGTAATAAACATCATTTTTATGCCAACTTATGGATTTATGGCTGCAGCCTGGGGATATCTGTTCAGTTATCTGTCGATGGTGATCTTCAGCTACTACCTGAGCCGTAAATATTATCCGATCCCTTATGAATGGAAAACAATAATTCTTTATTTTACTACCGGGATCGCTATTTATCTTGTAAGCGTATTTTTTGCTCCTGCTTCGTTGGGAGTCCGGATGGCACTCAACACAGTGTATATTATTGCGTTTGTGTTCTTTGTTTTAAAAAGAGAAAAAATAGATATTAAAAGGCTTAAATCATTGCTCAAACGCACATAAAACAAATCTTAAATTTTAAACGCATCATTTCCATGAAAGTAAATATCGTTAACCGCTCACGTTTTGCTCTGCCACAATATGCAACAGTTCATTCTGCAGGTCTTGACCTGAGAGCTGATCTTGAAAATTCACTTGTTCTGAAACCGTTGGAGCGATCAATGGTTCCTACAGGTTTGTTTATCGAATTGCCCGAGGGTTACGAAGCACAGGTTCGTCCGCGCAGTGGGCTAGCGGCGAAGCACGGAATATCAATAGTTAATACACCCGGAACTATAGATCCTGATTATCGCGGTGAGATAAAGGTAATACTGGTAAATCTTTCAGATGTGCCTTTTACACTCGAGCCCGGCGAACGTATCGCACAAATGGTAATAGCCAGGTTTGAACATATCAGTTGGAATGAGGTTGAAACATTGTCGGTTACCGAAAGAGGTGAAGGCGGATTTGGGCACACGGGAGTGAAATAGAGTTAAGTTTAGCGAAGAAAAGTTTTACACGGCGAGGGGCGAAGGGAGAGGAGCGAGCCGGAGAAAAGTGAAGGTCAACGGGTGATAGGGTGACGCTATGCTTAGTACGCGGACTTCTTTAAGTCTTTAAAAGCAAAGCATCTGAGGATGGAACATAGAAACAGAGTATATATTAACAACAGCAAGCATAAATATCTGAATGAATAAAACACTTATAATACTACTCATGCTGACCATTTTATGGCCAGGAGAAAGTTTTTCGCAGAAACGTGAAAAGAAGAAAAAGAAAAGTGCAGAAGTTACAACTGAAATTGCTGTAAATAGTGAGGAGGTAACAAATCTCTTTATTGACGCGACCAAGGCAAAACTTTTAGGTGAAACAACCAAAGCGATAGGGCTTTATGAGTCGTGTCTGGTAAAAAATCCTCAACATTCCGCATCCATGTATGAGCTTGCACAGTTGTATTTCGTTATTGACGATTACAACACCGCTTCGCGTTTTGCTGAGCAGGCCTCGGAACTGGAGCCGGAAAATAAATGGTACCGGTTGCTTTTAATTGAAATTTACGGAAAAGCAGGGAAGAAAAAGGAATTGCTTGAAACGTGTGAAAAACTGGTGAAAAAGTATCCCGGTAGTGTGGATTATCTTTACGAATTATCTAATGCATATCTTGTCAACAACGATGGTAACAATGCAATAAAAACATATGATAAGGTTGAGGAGTTAATTGGTGTTACTGAAGAGATTTCATTACAGAAACAACGTGTCTACCTTATTCAGAAAAAAACAGATCAGGCTGCTGAAGAAATTAAAAAGCTGATAAAAGCATTTCCCGATCAGGAAACACGCTATGTTTCCATGTTGGCCGAAATGTATATGGAAGCGGGCAAGCCTGACGAAGCCGCACAATATTATCAGCAAATTTTAGCTAATGATCCGGATAATCCATATATCCATATCACATTATCAGATTATTACAGGCAAAAAGGTGATAAAAAACGATCATTCGACGAGTTAAAGTTAGGTTTTGCGAATCCTGCCCTGGATATTGATACAAAAATCAGGGTTCTTCTTTCCTTTTTCTCAGCTAATGAAATGTATCTTGACAACAAAACGGAAATAATGGAGCTAGCTCAAATTCTGGTTCAAACTCATCCTAAGGAACCCAAAGCGCACTCTATGTATGGTGATTTCCTGCTCGACGATAAACAATATGCCCAGGCTCGCGACGAATTCAGGAAAGTTATTGCTATTGACAGCAGCCGTTATGCGGTTTGGGAAAGCCTTTTGAATGCTGAAATACAACTATCGGATTACCCGGCACTGTACTCCGAAAGCAGCCGCGCTATTGAACTATTTCCTTTACTCCCCGTACCTTACCTTTTTAAAGGCGTTGCCCAGCTTGAGAAAAGCGAATTCGAAAATGCTTTATCCAGTTTCAATTCAGGTGCAAAATTGGTGAGTGGCAATAATGTTCTTTTGGTTCAGTTCTACACGTACCTTGGTGACACGTATAATCGTATGAAAAATTACCGGTTATCGGATGAGAATTATGAAAAAGCATTAAAACTGCAACCCGATAACAGCTATGTACTCAATAATTACGCCTATTATTTATCACTGCGGAATGAAAATCTGGAGAAGGCTGAGCAAATGGCATCAAAATCTGTTAAATTAGATGCCGCCAATGCTGCAAATATGGATACATACGGCTGGGTATTGTATAAGCTCGGCAGATACACAGAAGCAGCTGAATGGGTTGAAAAGGCCATTGCAGCCACTCCGTCACCGGATACCGATCTGCTGGAACACCTTGGGGATATTTACTTCAAGCTTGGAAATGTTGATAAGGCAATTTCCCTCTGGCAAGACGCACTTAAAGTTGGCAAAGGTTCTGAATTCCTGGAGAAGAAAATAAAAGAAAGGAAATTATATGAGTAGTTTTACCAGGCTGACTTTACAATTATTTTTGATGAGTATCATTGCTACGGGATTTGTTTCCTGCACCGGAAGCAGAAAGGCTGTAAGAGAACCGATAAAAGAAGAGGGCGCTGAATTCCTGACGAATAAGCTGAAAGAACATGAATTGAAATTTCAGCAGTTTTCGGCTAAGTTTAATGTCACATACCAGGTCGATCGAAAAAAAACGAATGTATCCGGTAATCTTCGTATTGATTGTGACAGCATTATCTGGATTTCTATTACTCCGGCCTTAGGAATCGAAGCCGTTCGTTTTATGCTTACTCCTGATTCAATCAAGTTTATAAACAGGTTAAGTAATACATATTTTTTGAAGGATTTTATATATATAAACCAATTGCTCAATAAAACTCTTGATTACGATATGGCTCAGGCATTCCTTATCGGGAACGACTTTTCTTTGTATGAATCGAACTCCTTTAAAGCCTCGATCGAAAACCAGCAATACAAACTTAATACCGTCGACAGGCGAAAACTTCGCAGGTATGTACGCCGGAGTGAGGATGATATCAGCATCCCGATTCAAAGTATATGGCTTGATCCGCAAAATTTTAAAGTTTCGAAGGTTTTACTGAAGGAAGCAGAACGCGATAGTCGTAAGTTTGTAGCGTCATATGGCGAATTTGAAGCAGTTGACGGGAAATTGATTCCGACAGATCTTGACTTTAAAGTTGAAACAGATGAAAAAAAGATCAGAATCCATATCAGTTATTCAAAGATTCAACTTGACCAGGAACAGACATACCCTTTCAGAATACCTGAGAGTTATACCGAAATAACAAAAATACAACCTGAGAAATAATGACAGGGAATACCCGGAATAGTATCCGTTTTTATGTTTTTGTGTGCTGCATAGCGGCAGTTTTCTTTATTGGAATTACTGCGGTAACTATGCTTGCGCAGAATGATAAAAACAAACTGCAAAGTAAAAAAACGAAAATCGAAAGGGATATTATCCAGGTAAACCGTGAACTTGAACAAACCAAACAGAATAAGTCGGCAAATCTGAATCAGTTGATATTGATTAATAAAAAGATTGATAAACGGGAGGAGCTTATCAGTGCAATTGAACAGGAAGTGGGAAGCATCGAAAGCCAGGTAAAGAACATGAGCGATACCATTTACCGTATCAATACGAATCTGAAAAACCTGAAGGAAGAGTATGCCCGTATAATTTATTCAACGTATCGTAACCGCAGCGCTTACAACCGGTTAATGTTTCTTTTTTCATCTCACAATTTCAACCAGGCATACAAAAGGCTAAAATACCTGCAGCAATATACGGAATACCGTAAATCGCAGGTGCAATCAATCACTGAAACACAGCGGATTCTGGCCACTAAAAAACTTGAACTGGAAAAGAGAAAATCATCGAAACTTACTCTTAAGCATACCCAGGAACAGGAAAGAAATATTCTGGCTAATGAAAAAAGCCAGAAAGACGAAAAGATAAAAAACCTTACTTCCCAGGAGAAAAAACTTTTAGTCAAACTGCGTAATAATGAAGTTGCACTTAATAATCTGCAGATAGCTATTGAAAGACTTGTAGCCGAAGAAATAAAGAAAGCCAACCAGGAAAAAGCACGAAAAGCAGCTGCTTTAGCTGAAACGGAACGCAAAACCCGTGCTGAAGCTGACCGCAAAGCAAAAGCAAAAGCCGAAGCCGACAAAAAGGCACGTGCTAATGCCG